>ERZ1740065.734-NODE-734-length-18280-cov-4.367462_pt1 | contig 18280 bp, 16 predicted proteins | sample MGYA00581738_ERZ1740065 | MGnify/ENA primary metagenome ERZ1740065 (study PRJEB43018, sample SAMN04849749) | marine metagenome | isolation source: floating plastic debris | place: Pacific Ocean | collected 2008-09-01 | study: EMG produced TPA metagenomics assembly...
CTCTTTCATTTCTACTTCAGAAGGTGCACCGACATAAAGTACTGCAACACCACCGGCCAACTTAGCCAAGCGCTCTTGTAGTTTTTCTTTGTCGTAGTCTGAAGTAGTCGTTTCGATTTGCGATTTGATTTGGTTCACGCGTGTTTTGATGTTTTTCGCAGCACCAGAACCGTTAACAAAAGATGTGTAGTCTATATCGATGGATACATTTTCGCAAGATCAAAACAGATCTACGGTGGCAGTCTCTAATGAGAAACCTCTTTCTTCCGAAATTACCGTCCCATTGGTCAAAATAGCGATGTCTTCCAACATGGCTTTTCTTCTGTCACCAAAACCAGGTGCCTTAACAGCAGCGATTTTCAAAGAACCTCTCAATTTGTTTACTACTAAAGTAGCCAAAGCTTCTCCGTCAACATCCTCAGCAATAATCAATAGGGGTTTACCTGATTGCGCTACGGGCTCCAATACAGGAAGCAAGTCTTTCATAGCAGAGATTTTCTAGTCGAACAACAAGATGTAAGGATTGTCCAAGTCGGCAATCATTTTCTCTGAATCGGTAACAAAGTATGGAGATAGGTATCCACGGTCAAACTGCATTCCTTCTACAACGTCAACGTAAGTATCAGTTCCTTTGGCCTCCTCTACGGTGATTACTCCTTCTTTTCCAACCTTATCAAAGGCTTGAGCAATCAGGTCACCGATGGTGCCATCATTGTTGGCAGAAATTGCAGCAACTTGCTTGATTTTTTCTGAAGAGTCACCGACTTTTTTGGATTGCTTTGCCAAGTTGGCTACAATTGCTTCAACTGCTTTGTCAATACCTCTTTTCAAATCCATAGGATTGGCCCCAGCAGCAACGTTTTTCAAACCTTCTTTTACGATAGCTTGTGCCAAAACAGTTGCAGTTGTGGTACCATCTCCGGCCAAATCATTGGTTTTGGAAGCAACTTCTTTCACCATTTGTGCGCCCATGTTTTCAAGGGCGTTTTCCAATTCAATTTCTTTTGCAACGGTTACCCCGTCTTTGGTTACTTGTGGTGCGCCAAAGGATTTGCTGATGATTACGTTTCTACCTTTAGGTCCTAAAGTTACCTTTACTGCGTTTGCCAATGCATCCACACCTTTTTTTAGGCCATCGCGTGCATCAATGTCAAACTGTATGTCTTTTGCCATTTTTAGTTGATTTTTTTAATTATACAATTGCTAAAATGTCACTCTCGCGCATCATCAAATAGTCGGTACCTTCCAATTTTAGCTCTGTACCGGCATATTTCCCGTAAAGAACGCTATCACCTACTTTAACGGTAAGCGCCTCATCTTTGGTTCCAGGGCCCACGGCCACTACTTTTCCTTTTTGAGGTTTCTCTTTGGCCGTATCAGGGATAATGATACCGGAAGCGGTTTTGGTCTCGGCCGCCATAGGCTCGATAAGTACCCTATCCGCCAAGGGTTTGATGTTTACTTTAGCCATATTTTTAATTTTTAGGTATTTATTTTAAAAATTCGTGATTGGAAGGACAGAAATTATGCCATTTAATGAAAAACTGCCAAACTGTTAAAACAAAAATGCCAGCTTGTCACTCAAGCTGGCATTTCATTATTTTTTTGTCATTTTCGGTAACTACTGAAGGGTGTCCGCAGGATTAGAAGTTCCTTCTGATGGAGGTACTTCCGCTGGTTCACCAGGTAAGGTTTCAGGAACGGTATTTTCGATATCATCTCCATTCAACAATTTAGAATCAGCCTGACCAAAATTACCTTTTAACGCTACATTCGATAGCAGTATCAATACAATAAGCAAGGTTGCCAAGGTCCAAGTACTTTTATCCAAAAAGTCACCTGTTTTTTTGACACCTCCTACTACTTGGTTACCTCCCCCTCCAAATGAAGAAGACAATCCGCCTCCTTTAGGGTTTTGCACCATAATCACCAACATCAACAGTAAACAAACTACAATGATGAGAATTAAAAAGATTGTAAACGTCGTTCCCATAAGTTATTACTTGTCCTTAGCTTTTTGCAGTTTTTTCACTGCTTGAATTTGGTCCGCAAAGAAACTACTTTTTTCTGGATATTTCAAACTCAATATCTTAAAGGCTTGAATGGCTTTTTTGTACTTCTTTTGTTCGAGGTAAACTTTGGCCAAAGTTTCGGTCATAAGTTCACTTTTATCCATTTTTACCGACTCCTTGATGTCGATTTTAGTTTCGGTTTTGGCTTTTGGGACAATTTTAGGGTTTTCCTCAATGAACTTGTCCAAAAGCTCGAACTTCCTTTTTTTGACCAGTTCTTGTTTTTCAGGAGTGATTTCCGCTGTTTTCGTGGTATTGGTCAGGGCTAACCATTCAGAAAAGGAGTGTTTCTCGAACCTACTGGTTTTGGGGAGAGGCTCATCGTCCTTTGCTTCATGTTCGTTTCCTGGCTCCTCTTCCTGGGTATTTTCCTTAAGTGGTTTAGGTTCCTTTGAGGCAAATAGCTGGGGGTCAAGGATTTGTTCCGCATGGTCAATGTTTTGCGGGTAGGGTGCTTCTTCCGGTTCTCCGAGCATGACTTCGGTTTCCGGATTGGGCTCGACAGCCTCAGAAATAATATCCTGTTCTTCCAGTTTTTGAGACCGTCCACTAAGGGTGTCGGCAATCTGGTTTTGAACAAATTGTTGGGAAGTGATGTAATCGAACAGTACTTCGCGGTCCGAAGTATAGGCTGCGGTTACTTTTAGTACATCATTGTATTTGTAACTGTCCAAGTTTTTTAATCCCTTCAAATAAAGGGCCCTTGAGGCTTGAAAATAGGGGTATTCATTCACAATGTCTTCCAACTCCCGTGTTTGCTGGGGTGAAAGAATCGTGTTCGACTTTTGCAATATGTTCAGAAAATCCGCTACGTTCATTATTGCTACCAGTTACCCAACGAAGCGTTGAAGATGTCTTGGGTTATTCTTTCAAAAATTTCCTCATGTGCTTGTGGTTGAACCGTAGTCAAGGAAGCTGTGGCATCGAAATCAAAAAAGAATGAAAACCGTTTTTCGAAGTCTACCTCTTCTTTGGTTGTAGTGAAAAAGCGCACATTGACGCTCATGGTCTATCGGTTTTGGGCTGTTAGTTGGTCGGAAGTAGCCGTCATGGGCGTAACCCGATATTCCACAATTTCGCCTTCGTAAACTAAGTCGCCATTGCTTCCGGTTAGGGATAGACTGGTTAAATTGTTTATCAAATCTTGGAGGGCCAAAGTAAAGTCACGGTCCAGTCCTGGGACAATGGTTGAACCAGGATTTTGGTCCGCATAGTTTTGAAAAAAGTTAACCTGAAAGCTTTCCGCGGTACCGATATCCGCACCTGAAAAGTTATATGCTCCGCAGCTCGCCAATACTACCATCACAAACCCTAAAATCACTTGCTTTCTGCCCATCTTTGCAATTTAAGAATTCTTGAGACTTATAAATCGTACTGTTTTATTTTTCTGTAAAGGGTGCGTTCGGAGATTCCCAATTCACTGGCGGCCGCTTTGCGTTTCCCGCGATTGCGTTCCAAGGATTTTTTGATGAGTTCAATCTCTTTTTCTTGCAGGGAAAGGGTCTCTTCTTCTTGGATTTCTTCTGCGAAGTGATAGCGGTCTTCTTTATTTATTGGAATAGCGGTTGGAGCCGTTTCAACAATAGGTTGTGGCAGGTGTAATACTTCTGCTGAGATTTCTTCTTCATGGGAAGGAGCGGTTTCTTCGGCTCCGTATATTTTTTGAATGAGGTTTTGATTCTCCTCTTGTACTTTGGAAGTATCATTATTATTGAGCAATTCCAAAGTCAGTTTTTTTAGGTCGTTCAAGTCCCCTTTCTTATCGAACAATACCTTGTATAGAATTTCACGTTCCGAGCTAAAGTCCCCTTCTTTTTTGGTGTTGCCAATTACTGCAGGAAGGTTGGTGTTCTGCATATTGGGCAAATAACTCGCCAACGTAGCGCCTGAAATACTCCGGTTTTCTTCAAGTACGGATACCTGTTCCGCAATGTTTCGCAATTGACGAATGTTACCCGGCCACCGGTATTTCAGTAGCAAGGCAATGGCAGAATCTTCCAAGCGAATCGTCGGCATTTTGTACTTCTGACCGAAGTCTGAAGCGAATTTGCGAAACAGCAAATGAATATCCTGTTGCCTGTCGCGTAGGGGAGGGATGTTGATTTCAACCGTGCTCAAACGATAGTAGAGGTCTTCACGAAATTTCTCTTTTTCGATGGCTTCAAACATGTTCACATTGGTGGCCGCCACAATACGAACATTGGTTTTCTGAACTTGCGAGCTTCCTACTTTTAGGAATTCCCCATTTTCCAAAACACGAAGGAGACGCACTTGAGTGGTCAGTGGGAGTTCACCCACTTCATCCAAAAAGATGGTGCCGCCATCCGCTACTTCAAAGTAGCCGCTTCGGGTTTGGGTTGCTCCGGTAAAAGCCCCTTTTTCGTGCCCGAAAAGTTCACTGTCAATAGTGCCTTCTGGGATGGCCCCACAGTTTACAGCGATATATTTTGCATGCTTGCGATGCGACAGCGCATGAATGATTTTGGGAATCGATTCCTTACCGACACCACTTTCACCAGTAACCAATACGGAAATGTCCGTTGGGGCTACCTGAATGGCTTTTTCAAGGGCGCGATTCAGTTTGACATCGTTTCCAATAAGTTCAAAACGCTGCTTTATGGATTGAACACTTTCCATGTACTAGTTGTTCTTTGAAAATCCGACCGCTTCGCCGATAAGTGTGGCGGAGGTGCAATCATTGATTTTTACATTAACGAAGTCACCTTTCTGATACTGTTCTTTTGGAAAGACGACTACTGTGTTTTGCGAATTACGCCCCATCCAGTGGGCATCGGATTTTTTAGAAAGTCCTTCAATCAAAACCTCTTCTACTTTTCCAAGATGCTGTTGGGTACGGTACAGACCGTGCTTTTGTTGTAGGTCGATGATTTCTCTCAATCTTCGTTTTTTTACTTCAGCAGGCACATCATCTTCCAGTTTTCTAGCGGCCATAGTACCGGGCCGTTCGGAGTAGGCGAACATGAATCCGAAATCATATTTCACATACTCCATAAGACTGAGGGTGTCTTGATGGTCCTCTTCAGTTTCAGTGGGGAAACCTGTTATCATATCTTGACTGATGGCGCATTCGGGAATAATTTGTTTGATGTTATCAATCAGCTCAAAATACTCTTGCCTTGTATGCAAGCGATTCATCGCTTTCAAAATACGGTCGCTACCACTCTGAACCGGTAAGTGAATGTATTTACAGATGTTTTCGTGCTGCGCCATGGTCTCAATCACATCCAATGTCATGTCTTGCGGATTGGAGGTAGAGAAACGAATCCGCATTTTCGGTTGGGCCAAAGCCACTAGATGTAGGAGACGGGCGAAATTCACCGAAGTTGCCTTTTGCATTTCCGAAGCTTTGTCGAAGTCTTTTTTCAGACCCCCGCCATACCATAAATAACTGTCTACATTTTGACCCAATAAGGTGATTTCCCGAAAGCCTCTGCTCCATAAGTCATTGACTTCTTCAATAATAGACTGTGGGTCGCGACTACGTTCCCGACCACGGGTAAACGGCACCACGCAAAAGGTACACATGTTGTCGCATCCTCTTGTGATGGATACAAAAGCAGTTACACCATTGGAATTCAATCGCACAGGCGCTACATCTCCATAGGTTTCATCTTTGGAAAGGATTACGTTTACGGCGCTACGGCCCTCGTCAATTTCTTGAATGAGATTAGGTAAAACCTTGTAGGCATCTGGTCAAACAACAATGTCCACGATTTTTTCTTCTTCTAGAAATTTACTTTTCAACCGCTCCGCCATACAGCCCAAAACGCCCACCTTCATATTCGGGTTTATCTTTTTGACTGCATTGAACTTTTCCAAGCGTTTGCGGACTGTCGTTTCCGCTTTTTCACGAATGGAGCAAGTGTTGACCAATACCAAATCGGCCTCTTCCATTTGTTGGGTAGTATTGAAACCTTCCTTGGAAAGAATAGACGCCACAATCTCACTGTCAGAGAAGTTCATTTGGCATCCATAACTTTCAATATAAAGTTTGCGGGTATTGTCTTGCACATCCTCCAAAGTCAGTGCAGAACCTTGACGACCTTCGTCTATAACTTTTTCAACGTTTTCGTTATCGTTCACCATCTTGTCTTAAGCAAGGGCAAAGATAGTGCATAATCTAGAAATGTGACATTTTGGCAGTGAAAGTTAGGTTTAATTTGATATCCCTAAACTCACATAAAGACAATATGGTAGTCTTGTGCTACGCTGTGAAAATCACGTTGTCGAAATCTCCCTTTTCACCGAGCTCATCCAGGAAGCCATTGAACTGCTCGATAGGATACTGTACAAAATCGTTTTTGCGAAGTACCCAGTAATGGGACCAGTACTTTTCGACAATCTCGCAAAATTGTTGATTGGTCATTCCCGACCGTTTCAAACCATATGGCCAAACTTCTGAGATAACAGGAATACCCTCAGATAAGATTTTAGGCGCTCCTTGAAAAACGTAGCCTTCGTGTCCTTGCACATCAATCCAAATAAACGAAATGGTTTTAGGGTCAACTTCGTTAAGTAGATTGTCCAAAGTGTTGCTCTTGATATCCACTACCGCTCTTTTGGATTCCTTGAATAAGTCTTTGACCGATGTTTTTTTATGGATTCGATGGTCTCCCAAATTCGAGGTGCTGATTTCCAACTGTAAAACGGATTCGCTATCCGACACGGCGTAGTTCAAGGTTTGGAAAGCATCTTCAAGTTGATTCTGCTTGATGTTCCGCTCGAGCGCAGCAAAGTTGTTGATATCCGGTTCTATCGCAACAGCACTTTCTACCTCACCAGCGTTTAGTGCGCCAATCGAAATCACTCCGTTATTCGCGCCAACATCCACCATAACACCCTCACCTTTTTTGAAATACCCTGCCTCTTGCAAAAAGGCGGTTACTTTCTGAAAGAAGCCAAACTCATAGTTTTTGTTGACGTAAAGTGATTTTGATATCGGGTCTTTGGACCCTGCCGGCAATGTGAAAACGCCTTGAAGGGTGGAAACCGTAACTTCTTTTTTAAAGAATCGCAGCCTTTTCCAAATGATTTTTTTGTATCGTTTCCGAAGGGTTTTAATAAGACTCAATAGTGTTCGCTTTAATATTTGTTCAATAAATTCTGTACCCAGAAGCGCTGTTCAGGGTGTTTTTAATAGAAACGATAGTAGTTGTTGTTTAGAAGAGTGCTGAAAAATACAAAATTGTATTCAATCCAAATGACCTATAACTTTACATTTTTAACATCCACTTTTAAGAGTTTCGAACGCAACTTTGTTTAATCTTTTCTATCTAAACAATACAATTCACCCAAAAAAGATAAACATGAAAAAGAAAATTCGCGTTCTACTTTCCATCACTGCATTGGCTTTTGTGGCTTGCGACAACAACGAAGACGACAGCGACTATGCAGAATACCAAGTGGCTCGGCCTATTATCATGAGCAAGGCCGATTTTGCGGCAAGTGTCGAGGTGGTTCCGCCCCAACCCATTGATGAGTCGGGCAAAGTATATGCCTACGACGATTACATATTTATTAATGACAAAAGCAAAGGGGTGCACGTTATCGACAATGCAAATCCTGCCCAACCCATTCGTATTGCTTTTATCGAGATTCCTGGTAATGTGGACATATCCGTCAAGAACAACTATCTCTATGCGGACAGTCTCTCTGATTTGGTAGTACTTGATATTTCCGACATCAATAACATTCAACAAGTAAATCGAATGGTTGACGTACTTCCCGAAGGCATTGTCTATCCTTTTGAAGTGGATATTATTGAGTATGAATCATACGATTATGAAAACGAGGTTTTGGTTGGATGGGAGATCCAGACCGAACGACGTTTGATTGAGGAAGTAGAACAACAGCGTTTCATCGATGATTTTGCGTTAGCGGAAACCGCGAGCGACTCCGGCACGGGAGAAGGAGGCTCTCTAGCCCGTTTTAAAATTGTGGGAGAGTATTTGTACGCTGTGGACAGTCATAATATCAATGTTTTCGGAATCTCAGATTTGGCCAACCCACAAGATTTGGATGATGTGTTTGCAGGCTTTGATATCGAAACGATTTTCAATCGAGGGAACCATTTGTTCTTGGGCAGTATGCGCGGAATGTACATTTATGACATTACGAATCCGGCATTACCTACTTTGGTATCCGAGTTTCAACACGGTACGGCTTGTGACCCTGTTGTGGTCGATGGCGATTATGCATATGTGACGCTTAGAGGAGGCAACAATTGCGGGGCGACTGAAAGTGGGCTCTACATTGTTGACATTTCAACCATTGAAGCTCCAGAGCTTGCGATTACCTACCCTATGGATGAACCCTACGGTTTGGGCATCCGTGACAACCAACTTTTTATCTGCGATGGTGCTTCAGGGCTTAAGGTGTATGACAAAACCAATATCAATGAATTAACCCCATTAAATCATTTTAAAGATATTGTTACGTTTGACGTGATCCCACTGGAATCTCATCTGATTATGGTTGGAGATGAGGTGCTCTATCAATACGAATATGTTGAAGATGGTATCCGCTTATTGAGTCAAATAGGACTGAATTAAGAGGTTAAACAAAATAAATTGAATCCCGCTTTTTGCGGGATTTTTTTTGCTACCCCTGCGATTACCAAATATCAAAATCGAAAAATTGCCATACATTTGTGTGCTCAAAGCCAAAGGAATGCCAAAGAATTTAGTGATTGTTGAGTCCCCTGCAAAGGCCATAACCATCGAGCGTTTTCTGTGGAAGGATTTCCAAGTAGAATCTAGTTTTGGACATATTGCCGACCTCCCGTCCAAAGAATTGGGCGTTGACGTAGAGAATGGATTTACCCCAAAATATATTGTAGACAAAGAGAAAAAGGCTTTGGTCAAAAAACTGAAAGACCTCGCTCAAAAAGCAGAAGTGATTTGGTTGGCCAGTGATGAAGACCGAGAAGGAGAAGCTATCTCGTGGCATTTGGCCGAAGAGCTCAAGTTGGATAAATCCAAAACCAAACGAATTGTTTTTAACTCGATTACCAAATCGGCCATTCAAAAGGCGATTAGCAATCCACGAGAAATCAATTATGATTTGGTCAATGCGCAGCAAGCCCGCAGGGTGTTAGACCGTTTGGTAGGGTATGAACTATCGCCAGTACTTTGGAAAAAAATAAAACCTGGATTATCTGCGGGTCGTGTGCAATCCGTTGCGGTGCGTTTGATTGTTGAACGTGAACGGGAAATTGAAGCCTTTACACCAAAGCCTTCTTTTCGCATCAAAGCCGAATTCAAAACAGATAACGGAAACGTATTTACTTCTAAGCTCGGGAAAACGTTTTCGGACAAAGCAGCGGCTGAAGCTTTCCTGAAACAAAATCTTGGCGCCAAGTTCACGGTTGGGAGTCTGGATAAAAAACCTGCTAAAAAATCTCCTGCGGCACCTTTTACCACATCTACCCTGCAACAAGAGGCGTCTCGAAAACTATACTTTTCGGTGAGCCGTACCATGCAGGTCGCACAACGTTTGTACGAAGCAGGTTTGATTACCTATATGCGTACCGATAGCGTCAACCTGTCTAACGAGGCATTGCAGGCAGCAAAAGATGCGATTGTACAAAACTATGGGGAAAGCTATAGCCAAACCCGAAATTATACCGGTAAATCCAAAGGGGCCCAAGAAGCACACGAAGCGATACGCCCTACCGATATGAAATTGCAGTCTCCTTCCTTGGAAAGAGACCAGTCTAGATTGTACGAGCTTATTTGGAAACGTACCCTAGCTTCGCAAATGAGTGATGCGCAATTGGAGAAAACCAATGTTCGCATACAAACCGAAAGTCATGGAGAATCTTTCTTGGCCAATGGTGAAATGGTCAAATTCGACGGGTTCCTCAAAGTATACTTAGAAGGTACTGACGACGAAGATATCGCAGATGAACAAGAAGGCATTCTACCAGCCATGAAAGTTGGAGATGAAGTTTTCAACCAATTCATTACCGCGACAGAACGTTTCTCTCGACCACCGTATCGATATACCGAAGCATCCTTGGTGAAAAAATTGGAAGAACTTGGTATTGGAAGACCGTCTACCTACGCCCCGACCATTTCTACCATTCAAAATAGAGGGTATGTTGAAAAAGGAACCGTGGACGGAACAGAGCGAAAATATGCCCAACTCACCTTGGCGGACGGAAAAATACAAGACAAGCAATTATCCGAAATGGTAGGCTCCGATAAGGGAAAAATGGTTCCGACTGATATTGGAATGATTGTGAACGATTTCTTGGTCAGCCACTTCACCAATATATTGGACTATAATTTTACCGCCCGCGTTGAGGAAAACTTTGATGAGATTGCTGAAGGGAGCGAGGATTGGAAAAAAATGATGGATGAGTTCTATCGTGATTTCCACCCTAATGTCCTTGATGTAGAAGAAAATGCGGAAAGGGCCAGCGGCGAACGCGTTTTGGGTACCGACCCCAAATCTGGACGTCAAGTATCTGCAAGATTGGGAAGGTTTGGACCTATGGTCCAAATTGGAACCGTGGAAGAAGAGGAAAAGCCACAATTTGCAAGTTTGCTTCCCGAGCAATCCATTACCACCATAACCTTTGAAGAAGCCATGGCGCTTTTTGAACTTCCAAGAAAGTTGGGGGTTTACAAAGGAGAAGAAGTAGAAGCTAATGTAGGCCGTTATGGTCCTTATGTTCGTTTTGGCAAGAAATTCATTTCCCTTGCCCAGGGCGAAAGTGCCTTTGAAGTGGATATGGATAGGGCGGTTGAGCTTATCATCGAGAAAGAAAAGGCCGATGCACCTATAGCAACCTATGAGGACAAAGAGGTGACCAAAGGGAAAGGACGTTTTGGTCCTTTCATTAAATGGGATTGACTGTTCATTAACGTAAACAAGAATTACGATTTTGATAACCTTTCCCAAACGGATATTGTGGAGTTGATTGAAGCGAAGAAGAAGAAGGAAGCTGAAAAATTGGTTCAAGAATGGCCTGAAGCGAAAATTCGAATCGAGAAAGCAAGGTGGGGCCGACACAATATTATAAAAGGAAGAATCAAAGTTGAGCTTTCCAAAGATGTAGATGCTACAAAAATCACATTGGAAGAAGCCCAAGCGTTAATTGATAAAAAAACACCAAAGAAAAAAGCCAAGTCCAAAGCGAAGAAATAATATGGCATTTGATTTTTTGGTCCCGGTCAAGGACAAGGTTTTAGCAATGACCGAATTGCTATCACCGCAAGCTTTAGGAAAAAACATTCACAAGCACACCGAAAAAAAGGGGCTGCCTGTTTTTGCCAACGCTACAGTCGCTTTGTTTGGGGTTCTTGAAACCCGAAACGCTTACGAAAAAAGACCACAACCCTTCGATGTAGATGAAGTCCGTATCGAACTCTACCGGCTGATGAGCGGGAATTGGGGTTTGACCATTCTTGACTTGGGCGATGTGCATCCGGGAGAAACTGTAGAGGATACTTACTTTGTGGTTAAGGAAATTGTGGCCGGTCTTTTAGAAGAGAAAATCATTCCTTTGGTATTGGGCTCCACTCAAGATGTTACTTTTCCAACCTATAGAGCATTTGACCAGATTACCAATGTGGTCAACTTGGTAAGTGTAGATAGTCGTTTTGACTTCGGTGAGAATGACGAGCTTATTTCCTCCCAATCTTACATGAGTAAAATCATTACGGACAAGCCGAACAATCTTTTCAACTTTTCCAACCTAGGGTATCAAAGCTATTTTAACGCTCAGGAGGAAATCGATTTAATGGAACGCTTGTTTTTTGATGCCTATCGTTTGGGGGATATTGCCGCAAATATATCTTTGGCTGAACCCGTTTTGCGAAATGCACATATCGTAAGTCTTGACTTAAGGGCAATCCGTGCCAGCGAAATGGGTATGGGCAAACGCTTTTCGCCCAATGGGTTCACGGGAAGGGAAATCTGTGCCATTGCTCGCTATGCAGGATTGAGCGATACTGTTGCCCTATTTGGAATATATGAAGGCGACAATACCAACCATGGTTTTCAATTGGTAGCTCAGATTATTTGGTACTTTCTGGAAGGGATAAGTTTCCGCATTCAAGAGGTGCCTACATCAAAAAGTGAGGACTTTACCAAGTTTACAGTACCAACCGATACAGAGGAACTCATATTCTTTAAAAGTCACATTACCGAAAGGTGGTGGGTAGAAGTGCCCTCTATTTTACCAGAACATACTAAAACAAACTCGCCAGCGTTATTACCATGCACCGAAGAGGACTATTTGGAAGCATGTAACCAAAAAATTCCAGAGCGGTGGTTTAAAGCCTACAGAAAGGGTTTTAACTAGAAAATTTTTATTTGACTTTAAACAGGTTTTACACAATAATTTGCGCGAAAAGCAGTTTTTGGAGTAACATAATTGTGTAGCGCAGTTTATAAAATCTTAAATCGAAAATTTAACCTAAAGTATGAAAAAGCTAATCTTTTCATCTCTGGCCCTTGTTTTTTTACTCTCTAGCTGCGGTTCCAAATCAAGGTCAAAGGGTGAGCTCGTCGGGGTAAAAGGGAAAAAATGGTATCCCGAGAAACCTTATGGGATGGAATTGATTCCTAGGGGATCTTTTGTGATGGGTAAAGCGGAAGAAGACCAAGCCAAAGTCTTGAACGCGCCAACCCGTACCGTTACCGTTCGTTCATTTTATATGGATGATACGGAAATCACCAATAGTGAGTACCGTCAATTCGTAGAGTGGGTCAAAGATTCCATCACGCGAACCAAATTGGCTATTCTGGCCGATGAGTTGGGTATTGGACCTGAAGACGAAGGTATCGGTGAGTATGCATTTCAAGATGCGGATACTACTAAAATGTCAGTTTATGACCGTTACATGCTTGACAACTATGCCGGACTTGGTGAAACAGGTTACGAAGGTCGAGCATTAAATAAAGATGTGGATTTGGTATGGGATACTTCTGAATATCCCGACGAATACTACGCTGAGGTTATGGATTCTCTTTACGTTCCAGAAGAAGAGAGCTATAATGGACAGCGTACCGTAAACGTCACCAAATTAAAATATAAGTATACCTGGATGGACATCGAAGCTGCGGCCCGTGCCAAAAAAGGTAGAAGAAAAGACTTTATCAAGCAGGAACAACTTGAAATTTATCCTGATACGACCGTTTGGATTCGAGATTTCGAATATTCTTACAACGAGCCCATGCACAATGATTATTTTTGGCATGATGCGTACAGCGAATATCCTGTTGTTGGTGTAAATTGGATGCAAGCCAAAGCTTTTTGTAATTGGAGAACCAAGTTCAAAAATGACGACCAAAAAAGCAGAGGTAGACAATTTGTGAACCAGTTTAGACTGCCAACGGAAGCTGAGTGGGAATATGCAGCACGTGGAGGCATCGAAGGGGGTACTTACCCTTGGGGAGGTCCTTACGTTATTAGTGATACAGGCTGCTTTATGGCCAACTTCAAGCCACAACGTGGTGATTATGCCGCAGATGCCGCCCTGTATACCGTAGAAGCCAAATCTTACGAACCAAACGACTACAACCTGTACAATATGGCAGGGAACGTATCAGAATGGACCAGTTCCAGTTTTGATCAAGGTGCTTACGAATACCTTTCTACCATGAACCCGAATATCGGTTCTGGCAAGAATCAGAGAAAGGTTATCCGTGGAGGATCTTGGAAAGATGTAGCCTACTTTTTGCAAGTGAGCACTAGAGATTATGAATACAGAGATTCTGCAAGAAGCTATATCGGCTTTAGAACCGTGCAGGATTACATGGGAGAAGAAGATTCCGAACGAGGAAACACTTTGCCCAATTAAAAATGAGAACGAACACTATAGTATTTACCCGTAACCAAATACTTATTTATATAACTTAATTAAAACTAGAATTATGGCACAGTCAAAATCAACAAAAAAGCTGTTCAACATGGCCTACGGGCTAGGAGCTTCGGTGGTAATCATTGGAGCATTGTTCAAAATTCTTCACTGGGAGTTTGGTCCACTTACAGGTGGTCTGCTTCTTGCTATCGGACTTATTACAGAAGCTTTGATCTTCGCGATCAGTGCATTCGAACCGGTAGATGACGAATATGATTGGTCTTTGGTATACCCAGAGTTGGCCAATGCTGAAGTCAAAGGAAAGAAAAAGAAGAACGATGCTGCTGAAGCTAAAGAAGCAGAAGGTATCCTAAGCAAGAAATTAGATGAGTTGCTTAAGGAAGCCAACATTGATTCTCAATTGATGAACAGTTTAGGTGATAGCATTCGTAACTTTGAAGGAGCTGCTAAAAGCATGGCCCCTACTACAGACGCTATCCAACACACTAAAAAGTATTCTGAGGAGCTTTCCCATGCCGCTGCCCAAATGGAGTCTTTGAACAGTTTGTACAAAGTTCAGTTGGAAAGTGCTAGCCGTCAGGCTTCCATCAACGAAGAAGTGGTACAAAACGCCGGTGCTCTTAAAGAGCAAATGGAGTCTTTGGCTACCAACCTTTCTTCTTTGAATGGAGTTTACGGTAACATGTTGTCTGCGATGAGTCGCAACTAATTGGAGTGGTAATTGTACCATACAAAACCCAAATCAGATTAATTATTAATTCTAATTAGAAGATAAAACATGGCATCAGGAAAAGCAACGCCACGTCAGAAGATGATCAACCTTATGTACCTGATCTTCATCGCGATGTTGGCCTTAAATATGAGCAAGGAAGTACTTGCAGCATTCGGCTTAATGAATGCGAAGCTTGAAACTTCCAATACAAAAGCAGACGAAAACAACTTAGCTTTCTTTGAAGGTTTGGAAACCAAAGCTGGTGAGGACAACTTGAAGTATGGTCCTCTTTATGAGAAAGCCAAAGTAGTAAAACAACTTTCACAAGAGTATTACGACTATCTAGGGGGTATCAAAGCAGACATGCTTAAAGATCAAGAAGACCCTGAGAACTATGTCGTAATGGACAAATCGGACTTTTTGGACAATTTGTTCTTTCAAGGTGAAGGGTTGAAGCCTGAAGGGAAGAAATTCCTTGATAATATTGAAGATTACCGTGAAAAAGTTACTGCTGCCCTTGGAGCAGAAGGTTTTGAAGACGTAAAAGCTGCGATTCAAACCCGTTTCGAGACCGGTGACGAAAGCGGTAAGGTTACTCGTAAAAGAGATGGTGTAAAAGTAGATTGGATGAACTACAACTATGAAGGTTTCCCTATGGTAGCTTCATTGACGAAGTTGACCCAGTTGCAAGCTGATGTTAAGGCTACTGAGCAAGATGTTCTTAAAGGACTTTTGGAAGGTAACCTTAAGAGCGCCGTTTCTTTGAAAAACTTTGAGACTATTCTAGACAGCGATAAAACTGTTTATTATGCTGGCGAAAAGTTTCAAGGAGGATTGGTACTTGGTAAAACAGACAAGACGGCCAAGCCAGAAAAAGCAGAAATTACACTTGACGGAAGAAAGTTGACCGAAGGTACCGATTATCAATTGGTTGCTGGTGGAGTGAAGCTTTTGATCAGTGCAGGTGCTGCTGGAGACCACGAACTTAAAGGTCAATTGACGTACATGCAGGATGGTAACGAGATTCCAGTAGATGTGAACAACATCTTCTCTACAATCAACAAGCCAAATTCTGCTGTAATTGCAGCTGACAAAATGAACGTGGTATACCGTGGAGTTTCCAACCCGATTACGATTTCCATTCCTGGTATTCCTGACAACAAGGTTACAGCTTCTGCTCCTGGTTTGAGCAAAAGAAGCGGTAGCAAGTATGTTATGAATCCTGGAACAGGACGTGAAGTTACTATCAATGCATCTGGAGTATTGCCTGACGGTACGCGTATCAGCACACCTGCTACGTTCCGTATCAAGGATATTCCAAGACCTAGTGGAACCGTTCGTGGTGAAGCAGGTAGCATTAAAATGCCTCGTCGTAACCTTGAAATTTCTACCATCAGCGCGATGTTGGAAGACTTCGATTTTGACTTGAACCTTGCGGTAAGCGGATTCAAATTCAAAGTTCCTGGTCAACCTACGATTACCGTTAACGGTAGCAAATTGGATGGAAGAGCTAAGTCTGCATTAAAGCGTGCCAAGCGAGGTGACGCCGTACAGATTTTCGATATCAAAGCTTTTATCTCCAACAACCGTACCTACAAGTTGAAAAAGGTATCTCCTGTTGTAGTTGAGCTTACAAACTAATAAAGTATATAGATAGATCATGAATTGGAAAAATGCATTTTTAATCGGAGCTCTGAGCTTTTTGCCCCTGGGACTTATGGCCCAAGCAAACATCCTCAATGCAAAATTACCCGAGGATATAGGTAAAAAGACCCAAGAGCAAATCGACCAAGACAACGATGCGCCTCTAGAATATGGTTACGTGGATGATAGGGATATCCTTTGGTCCAAAAACGAATGGGAGACTGTCGATAATGATGAACGGGTTAATTTTCCGCTGTACTATCCGACAGATACTATTGGTATCGGTCTTGACCGAAGATCATTGTACCACGTGTTGATGAAAAACATCGCCAACGGTAAATTGACCGAAGTCTACACGGATTCTTATTTCACGGAAAAAAGAACTCTTGATGATTTAACCGCGACCTTGAGCAAAGTCGATACCACTGATTATGGTTATGATCAACTTAATGCTGGGGAACAAATTTCAGCAGAGTATATTAACCAGAGGGATTTGTCTGCTGCCGATATTGAAGAATACCGCATCAAAGGTATTTGGTATTTCGACAAGCGACAAGGAGAGTTAAAGTACAGACTATTGGGTATTGCCCCGGTAGCTCCAGACGTTAACTTTATTGACGATGAATCAGTAGACCCAGGTGAGAATAAAGTAGAGTTGTTTTGGGTATGGTACCCAGCGGCCCGCCAAATTCTCCATGAAGCCAAGGTTTACAATCAGAGAAATTCGGCCCGTCCAATTACATTTGACGCATTGTTGAATGCTCGCCGCTTCAACGGAGTCATCTACAAAGAAGACAACGTACATGGCGATAGGGAAATAGACGATTACGTTTTCGACAATGCCTTGTTCCAGTTACTAGAAGCGAAACGCATCAAAGAAGTGATTCGCGATAGGGAGCAAGATATGTGGGCCTATTAGTCCAGATTGAATTCCAATTCAAAATATAGAACGCCGCACGATAGTGTGGAGTTTTTTATTATTAATATGTCACTTCGATCGCATATTTTCTTCCTAAGCCTTTGACGTAGGTAGAGTCGAGAAGTCAGTCTGAGCGCAGTCGAAGACTCGGCGAGAAGACTCCTGATTGATTGTTTGTCTATAGAAGTTCAAACGATTGAGCTACTACTGTACCGTATCTATGGTCAACCCATACGCCATACCCATCAATTCGCGTAGGTATTTTTAACTGAAATTCTCGAGTTTCACTTACCTGTGCTGAACTTGATTTAGTATCGTTCGATATAGCTCATTAAAACAGGGCCATATCTTAAAAGTTAGCATTAACATGAAAAAAATACTCTTTTTACTTTTTATTCAAGTTACTTCAATTTATGCTCAAACTGAATTATTGGTTTTAGCTAAGAGCGGATTAAATGTTAGGATTAATTCTGATTTACAATCTGATAAAATAGGAAAGTTTATTTATGCTGAAAAAGTAGAAGTATTAAAAAAAACCAACAAGTTTCTGAATATAACTGACAATGGAAAAATTATAAAAGGAGAGTGGTATAAAGTAAAAGGTAAATCTGAAAGCAATAAAATAATAACAGGTTATGTTTTTAGTGGTTTTTTAACCAAACCGAAACAAAAAGACATATTTGAGTTCATTAATTATGATGACAATTTTGACTATTCTTTGTTAAATACAAAAAAGGGAGATACATTATATAGTTTCATTAATGACAACAAAGAAGACAGAAGTTACTTAAGATGAGATAGTATCGAGATTGAATGGAAAGAAGACTTGATTTATATTGCTGGTGATGGAGATACTAAAGAAATAGACGACTGGATTATTTCAACAAAAAAAATTAAAGATGGAAAAGTTTCTGATTTCCGAAAGAACTATAACAAAGAAATTAAATATTATTATACCAAGAATTATGCTCAATCTTTTCTAAATGATATTTATTTAATTGTTGAGAATTATATTGTTAATTCTAAAAATGAATTGATAAAAAATTTGATTTAAGAAAAAAAACAATTAGAATTCTCA
>ERZ1740065.735-NODE-735-length-18279-cov-12.624561_pt1 | contig 18279 bp, 14 predicted proteins | sample MGYA00581738_ERZ1740065 | MGnify/ENA primary metagenome ERZ1740065 (study PRJEB43018, sample SAMN04849749) | marine metagenome | isolation source: floating plastic debris | place: Pacific Ocean | collected 2008-09-01 | study: EMG produced TPA metagenomics...
TACTTATTCTTTAGGCGTAATGGTTTACCATATCCATCTCATTCCAACTCCTCCGTTTAGCCATTTCTCTTAGCTGTCTTCCTGCTTTTATTCCCTCCCCCCCCCCCCAGTTTCTTCTTCTGGTACTCAGTCTTGATGATTTCATTTTAGAGCTGGAGGCAGGATGTCCTGACGAACCGAGAGGAGTGACGGAACTCAAGTTCCAGTCGTGTTACGAGTTTATAAAAGACTCGGACTATCAGCCAGACGCAAAGAGGAAGTGCAGCCAAAATGGCGGCCATCTGCTGATGATCAGGAGCAGAGAGGAGCAGGTGAGTCAGCTGCTTGTGTCAGTGACCAATGTCGTGGCGCTGTATGACACAGATGTATATGGTTTATTGTTCATAGGTGTGGTTGGAGACGTATATCAGGGAGGAGCTGCAATGGTATCAAGGTGCACAGGCTATCAAAGGAGTCTGGCTAGGCCTCTACCGGGTACCCAACACACAGAAGTGGCAGTGGGACACTGGTAACGGCTCGTCACGAGGTAACTAATATAGCGTTGAGCAATGTCACACCAATTTAGGGGAGACATCGGCTGCATCTTTTTCGTTAGTAGGAGAAGCTTAGTTTGTGCGGAGAATCATATTCCTTATTGACATAACGACACATTCAGATGCCTCTACTGTCTGCTCTGTGTCAACACTGTTGCAGTGACCCAGCCCCGTAATTGCATAATTTAGGTGAAAAAACTTTCAAATGAATCGAAAGAGCTGAACTGTAAATATTTGGGCTGATTTCCATACAGGAAAGCTCGTATCATAATGTCGGGTAGCAAGGTCAGCCTGTGTACGCTGCCAAATAGACAGGCGGAAGGCAGAGCCGACGACTGGGAGAGAGAGAAGGCGTTGAGACATCATAATTAATTTCCTGCCAGCTAACGAGTTGTAAACTACGAAATATCATTTCATGTCTCTCGAGCATTGTGTGAGTGCTGCTGGGACCAAACTGGCGGCAGCAGTGATTAGTGGAGAGAAAGAGATGCGTCAGCGATAAACAAGGGTCAGTCAGAAGGTGGTAAGATTGTAACCGATTAGTCAATTTCTTTCGTTAGCCCACCTGTCTTATGAGAATTGGGAGGAGAGCGAGCCCGACACCGTGCCAGACAGGGACTGCGCTCGCTTCGGAATGGATACTAAATTCCAATGGCGCTCTACGTTGTGCAAGGAATGGCCGTTTGATTACGCAGTCGTATGTCAATACGGTGAGTTTACCTCTGCGAGACTCTCTATAAAATATTCATGGCTCTTCTTGGGATGCCATTCTTCAAGTATTAAAGAAGACAGTCACGTTATTTACTCATGGCAAGCGTTGCAGCCGCCCTAACGTCATGTGATCCCTTGGTTTGTAGATGGCGCTGGAGGATTTTTCTCAAAGCAGGAGAATGTGATAGGTGAGTGTTCGTGTTTCCTGTTGTATGAAAGTGAAATTATGATGACAAAATTGTCTACCAAATTGATACACATGTCTGAAATCGGACCCAATCCAGCCAATGAGTGCTGTCAGCAGGCACTTATTGCCATCAAGAAAAATGAATTTGGCAGCGGAACTCCAGAATCACGTCTGTGAGCCCGCGGTTCCCATGAAGTCAACATTTTTTGTTACTGGCTGTAGAGATGGCCATAACCCGAGGCCATGGGACTTAATATTACTCAGAGCCTCTGATAGTACCGTGATAATACTTGCACTCATTAGCAAGCACTCGCCATGATAGTCTCAAGCTGGTGTCAGACTGTAAATAACCGTTGTTGACGGCCCTCAACCGCAGCTGCCGCCAACTTCAAACGATACAAGCAGCTGATTGCCTGTAACCACTAACTGAATCCTTCATAATAAACCTAAGAAATTATATTCTTCTGATTGTAGGTTTCACCATTGGGATGATTACATTTCTCGTTTTCATTGTTATTGCCATAGTGTGCATTTTCTACTGCTACAAGAAAAGGTATAGCCTTCCCTATCTTTATATCTATGACGATTCGTGACAGTTGTTTAAATGCTTTGCTCCTCATGTATAGACAACACTTGCGCAGGCGTCTCCGCTGCCCAGACGATCCGCAAGTCGAATGCAAAGAGGGAAAGATTCTCAACACAGACACCGACTCAATAGTGACCAATTCATCAGATAACACCCCGCCGCCATATTACGGAGAAGTGCCCAGCGCAGATCCTAACTTACTCCATACGACTACCAATAGCTACAAATATAAAAAAGAGAAAGATATGGAGATAAAGTTAAACGTACCGCCATACCGTCGCACACAATCTGAGCCTGGTCACGGCATGAACATTCGACAAACGTACCAGTGTCCAGCGCCATCCGCCCCTCCGTGCCCCGAGGTCGATGAAGAAGCTTTCAATGAATCTTTTCCACTCCATCACACACTCTCCAATGATCTATCATGATATACGACTGCTGTTGCTGCTAGCTAGTCTAGTTTTCTCATTTTTTCGCCATATGTAACGGAAGCATATAATCTCATGGTCCTAGCTTAATCGCATCGTTTCTTTGCTTTGAATTTAGTAATTATCCTACTCTCATCCGGATGGTTATACCAATCACTCGGGGCGGTTTACACTTTGAAGACTTTTATGAAAATCCAGTGTTTGAATGATGATGCGCAATGCATATGGGACAGTTGATATAGGGTATTCCCTCTTCCATGACGTTTCAACTTGTATATTTTTTCATACGCGTATACACGTGCATATAAACCTTTGTATACAAAATTCACCAGAAATGTACCAATGAACTTTAATGGTCTCGCAACCATTTTTTATAGTGGAACAAACAAAGCCACGGACATAACCATGGAAGGCTTCGAGGAACAGTAGATAAGCTCATTGGTGTGTTGAAGTGCCACATCATTGTTGGTGTACATGCAGTATATAGGCTCCATTTCCTCATTATTTTATTATCAAGAGCCACCATTATCCAAGTACATGGACATGGACGAAATAATCCTCTCACAAACACTCTTGGACCTATATGACCCTCAGATCCCGTTGTCGCCAGTGATGTTGTGGAGTTGTCTACTCGATACTGACGTCACAATATGGGCGCATGCGCACGTTGCTAGGACTAGCGTAAACATCACAGCACCTACTAAATTTTCGAGAACCTACGGTCCACCTCATAGAGTGCAGCTGTGTGTAAATCGATTGCCCCTGTGGCGCTGAGGAGGAAAGATGATGCGTAACATGTTCAACTGCTTTGACGACGATCTATTTTTCACGTGAGTCAAGTTGATTTTCCCTTAAGCCTAAAGAATCTCAGGATAAGACCTGATATCCTGAGGATTACAAAATACTATATCTGTCCAATTATTAGTATTGTAGTTACTAGTAGTCTACTAGATCACACGTCTCCCTTCAAAGTCAAAAGCATACTGATTGCTCGCTATCATCAAGTTCTTCTTCTCGCGTTATTCAGGCAACTAAGTAATATACTAGATATGTTCTGTTTCTAGCGGGCACAGGGAGCGAATGGGCGAGCTTGCAAACTCGCCGATACCCGTGTTCACTGCTGCCGACGGTATGGTTGAAAGACCAAAAGGAGGCCATGGAAGAAGGGACTTAGTCATGCAGCATCCTGGCGATATGTTCTCAGACATGATGAGTCATATGCAGCAGATGATGGGTCAAATGCAGAATGGAATGCAGATGGACATGGTGGTTAATTTATTTACTCCGTATTGCTTGATGACGTAGAGGGCATTAAGAAGCAAGTTTTTTTGTTGTGCAGAGAACTGATGGAGGTAACGGTCACTCCTACATCCAATCGTCTGTGTACAGTTACCGAAACACTGGCCAAGGTCAGCCGGAAGTCTATGAAGCCCATCACTCTAACAGATACGCCCCTGGAGGGGTAAGCTATCTCACTCTACATTGTTGGAAGCAGACAACTGCCTTCATTTAGGAGATACAAAGCTTTGTTGAGAATTCTGACAGCTGATATTATGCATCAGGAAGGCATCCTTATTCAGCAGAGGCAGAAATGTTTTTGCTTGCTGCTGCCGATTACCATATTGCTGCTCGCCGTGTAAACGACTGCGTCATGTTGACAGATCAGAGAGGAGAGAAAGGCTCTGAGAGACTCGCGGCGTCAGATGGAGAAAATGGCTGTTGGACGACACATTGGTGAACGCGGACATGTGATGCAGAAGTCAAGGAACACCGAGACAGACCAGGTGGAGCAGCATCAGGATCTTATTGGCATTACTGAAGGTTAGCTGACTGTGCTGCCATTGTGTCACTCACTCTATTTCGTGACAAATCGACGAGTGGTGTATCTCTGTAGATGATGTGGAGAATTATAAGAGAGAATGGGAGCAGAAGACCAGGGAATGGTCCAATCAGCATCAGCTGCGAGGCGGCGGTCATAGGAGAGAGCTGGGAGGAGCCAGATATGATCGACATGAGCCACGAGCTCTTGAGTACACGCCTGAACCCAAGCAACGCGAGCGCAGATTGAAGAAAACCAAGTAAACTGCTTGTTGGACAATCTACTACTTTCAGCCGAAGTTAATTTGACGTATTTATTGCCGATGCCGCCGCTGCTGCTGTGTTCTTCTCTCGTATAGTCAGTGTGTAACAACCAGTATTTACTACCCACAATTCCACTTGTGCCTATTGGACTGCGTTTAGTTTCCAAATGAAATAAACCTTAGAAATTGCTGTAGTTTTCATATGAAATATAGACTGAGATTCTCTGCTCATAACAGGACATAGTGGGGGCGGGGAGATAATGATACCCAATGATATGAGTGAATGTCCACTATTCATGTGGAGCAGCTGTGAATACTATTACTCACATTCGTCATGCAGTGGATGGAGAAGGTACAGCAGGAACATGGCATTTATACCTCATATCTTATAGGCAGAGTATTTCTTGACTGCTGCTTGGAACTATAATCTCAAAATATGGGTCAAAGATCATCCAATCACTGATCTCCAATCTCACAAAGCTAATCAGCTACATGCTTGAAAGCTTCATAGCAAAACACACCAGCTAGATGGGACCTTTCTAGAAGGCAATGAGCTATCTGTATTTACTATATAGCCTCCATAGAGAGGCACATCTTGAGAGGACACTGTTGTGTAGGCACCCATCAGTGTATTCTTCCTGTGTACCCGAAGACCTTGGCCTACTAAGACAGCAAAGCTTCTCTAGTTCACTACTAGTATGGAGCTATGCTTAGTCTACTTGGAACGATGATCTCAAAATATGGGTCAATGATTAGCCAATCACAGCATCCACTAACTCAACAATGATTATCAACCACATGACTGAAAGCTTTGGCACAAAAAGCTCGATAGCCAACTCAGACAGCCAAATGAAGCCTTCTGGAAATGAATGAGCTCCCGTACATCTATTGGTTAGTCTAGATCTAGAGAAAGAGACAAATAGGTATCTTAAGAAGACCATATACACAGCAATACACTGTCTATCCAAAGATCTTGATCTACTAAGACAGCAATGCTTCTCTAGTACATTACATAGTAATCACATACTCAGGAATTGGAGTTTTCTTTCCCATACGACCTCTACTGGTCCCCTCAAATTAGTCTGGCAAGTAATGACTTCACGTGCTGCTGGCCAAAACTTAAAGTATTTTTCATGTCAAATTCACCTGTAGACTATTCACTCAAGCCAGCAAACTGGGGAGGGAGGGGGGAATATGGGAGATTTTTCTCAAACACAGGTGTGGTATTTTTTAGGCTCCAGCTCGTGTGAGACTACCGTTAGCACTTTTTGCTTGCTAAGAAGTGGCTGAGAGGCTGCAAGCTTTGGTAGAAAAAGCTCAATAGCCAAATACTCCAGGCAAATGAAGCCTTCTCGAAAGCAATGAGCTATCCATACATCTATTTACACCAATCATGAGAGTATGATTTACATAGCAGTACACAGCACACAAAAGAAACTGACATGTGATAATGTATCAATAGTTTTTTATGTTTCCTCAATGCTGTAATAAATATCAAAACAACAGATGCCTTCCGTAGCAAAGACGGACTGACAGACGGACTGACAGACGGACTGGGAGTTCGATAAGACGTTGAGGAACATGTATAACGTACAGCATATACAAAGAGATGTTAGAGTGAAAATAGAGACAGGAAAGTTTTGCACCGTAGTTTAGAAGTTTAAAAGTAATAAATAGGTTGACTTTTAACATCCACCATGTGGATATGGAATAGCTCAGACACGTATTATTGGAGTTGTCTACACATGTAATATATGGCGGGTCAGCAATCAGACCATGGTAACGCTGCGCCTCATCTCGCTCACTTCATTGGTATCTACGTCTGTGGTTATTGTGGCGATCGACAAGGTCTGACCAAGGTCGCCTGTGCCGCAAAACTCTTTCAGGCTTTGTACATGTGCACCTGGAGTAGATGATTGGGATTAGAGTATATTCAGGTCTAGCAATGTCTTATATCAAATAATGACAGTTGAACAAGGTTGGCAGCGTGTCACATGCTAGTACTAGGTTATGCCTCCAGATCAGGTCTATACGTACTATAGACTGGAAAATTTTGGCGGTGTGATTTTAAATACTGTGTTGATACAGGTTTTCGTGACCTCACAATAATAGCTATAATAGCGACCTCACAATAATAGCTATAATAGCGACCTCACAATAATAGCTATCATAGCGACCTCACAATAATAGCTATAATAGCGACCTCCGACCCCTGACCTCACAGTAATAGCTATGATAGCGACCTCACAATAATAGCTATAATAGCGGCTGGAAATAAACGCTATTGAAGCTATATTTCTGATAGCTTTTTATGTCATATTCAAGCTTGAAAGAAATGGTTAAGAATTTGAGAAGCTATTTTTAGAAATGCTGCTAATTTGAAGAAGCCGCTATGGTTTGACAACGCTAGAATTTCCATGCTTACAGTACATTATTTTACACAATCTCAAAAAATATTGGCAACATTATTTTGTATAATTAGTCAAGCCTAAGTAAAAGTAGACATTTCTCGTTTGCAAAAAGTTTTGATTGTGCAATGATGCCAAAAACACAAACACTTCTAAGCACTAAGATTTCCCAGTCTGCAGTATCTGACAAAGTGGGCGTCGACCGCACTTTAACCTCGCCCACCTGTGAGTTAGAGTTTCATATACCGTAAGTGTGGTATTGATTGCGGCATAAAGTATAACGGTTTCAAGTGAGATCAAATGATAGCGGTTGTAACAATAACAGATTGGGATGAGTGACATAGGCTTACTAAGCTCCCGTATAACTAAAGTGAATATTTTGATAACGTTGCCGAGCAACTCCTTGCAAACAGTATAAATACAACCTCGCTAAAATTACGATGTTTACAGTAGATACGCTACTACACACATGGGCCATCTGTCTCTACATCACTTCTGAACTCTACTACAAGGACACAGAACTTGACAACCCACCGACATTCTCCATAGCCGAGCGGACGCCCATGTGCAGCTTGTGAGAGTAGGTACGTCCTGTCTCTTTTATAGTCTGCAACGATTGGCTTGTCGATTCCTTTATTGTCTGCATCTTCCTGTTCATTCTCATCTTCTGACGCGCCATGTTGTCTTTCATCTGCGCGCAGACACAGGCAGCGAATGCAGTCGAATATTTGAGTGTGAGTGCAGGATAGAGTTGTGTCGTAATCTCGTACGGCGCGAGGTAACACAATGTCTACTTACTTTAGCCCCACGTTTACCGACTCGCGCTCTCAGCCGTTCCCGCATCACATCCATTTGTTCAACTCTTAGTTTCAGACGTATACGAACGCCTTCCAGGGTCTCCAACGTACGACCTAAACAAATTTTACACAAAATACTGTAAAATAGGTTCTTCCTGAGATTGAGATCGACTTTTTCGCGATCAAGCTGTCGGTCACTAATTTACAAATAATATCAGGAGAAATTATTTCCAATATCATTATATGAGATAAATGCTGAACTACAATTGCAAAAATCACAAACATTTTCCTACATACTTGATTGCAAAAAATATTCTATTTGACAGTAACGAACACACAGTAATTTCCGTGATGCAAACATGGAGATAAACAATGGTGGTGATTGGTTGATGAGATTACCATGGCGATGAGAAGGAGAGCCGCGTGGGCTGCCGCGAGAACTCAGCCTTCTTGGGCTATCGCTCAGTCCCTCGACGACGAAATCATCCGGAAACTCCTTGAAGTAGGCATCCCATTCCTCAGCGGTCAACGTCGTCGACTCGTCAATCTCTATACACTCGTCATCCATACTGCTCATTGATGAGCCGTCTTCTGATTGGCTACCGGTGTGTACCTAGGGAAAGAGAAGACAACTCTCTGTGTCATATGCTTCAGGCATGACTATGGCACTATGTATGGGTCTAGGACGTGTCTACTTACACAGACTACATTATCGGGACAGCTGATCCTGTCGTCGGCGTCAGACTCGCTGTCACTTGACGCCTCGGCCAGGCGACGCTGGTCTATCAGATCGCCATCGTAATACTTCAGTACCGGGGAGGAGCAGACGTGACATCTCTCCACACAAGTGGTGATACTGCAGCCGATTATCCCTACAGAGAGACTGACATAGAGAGAACAGAGGCAATAGCAGTCGGTACTAGGGAGTAGTCATTACTAGGGAAAACCTTCATCTTATACTCATTTTCTAATTTTTTTAGCAGAATTGAGTTTTCACACATTGGTTTTTTTCGTATTCGCAGCTTTCACTATCTGAAATTGAGTGAAATTAAACACATGTGACAAGCCCAGTCTCTGGCGTGACAAACCAGTCTCTGACGTGACAATTATTCAATGCACAGTTTTCCTTTTCAGGTTGAAAAAGTTACAGCATACTTTCTGGTCTCCAGCACAAAAGACATGGCACAACACAAAACGTTTATTGGAACTCGACACAAATATGTTTAACTTTGATTCCTGTGAACTCAGTTCATAAACCCAGCGTACCAATAAATCTTCAGACTACAGAGATGTGGCGTATAACGACTCGCACGTGTAGGATGATTCCCGCTATATATCATGCTACTTGGACAGCATAACTAAATCACTCGGATCACTCACTCGGTGAGTCTGATTGATTTATGTAGTTACACCATCCACTCAGCTAATTCTACTGTGTTTCCGCAGTCCTACAGGTTAGCACAGCTGCACGGATAACATCAAACATGAATCAGCAATAATCTATTTCCCTTTAAACAGGCAAACAACACCCATCACTCATTATTCCCTGCGCTGCGGACAGCAGCGATGGCGATGTAACAATGGCTGCATTATGGACAGTCATCTGCCTAGGGTTGACCTAACAGAGACTCGTAGTCATGATCGATGCTGCACCGGCGTATAAGAATAAACATGTTATACGATTTGGTGTGACTGCACAGGGAGTGGACCTGTTAGCTGTAACAAAAACAGCATTGAAAACTAACTGTAAATGATGTTTGGGTGTGAGCGGCCGGCGGCGTTTGAATAGGGCAGTATAAGCGATCCGAGTTTCCTCAGTTTTACTATTGGAGAAGCCCAGAAGACTTAACAACCTATTGTTACTCGAGGTTTGTTCAGAGCAAGGTGTGTGCAGGTATGTGCTATCCAAGGGCCGACAGGTGATTACTGTATCAATATTATGAGAAAGTCCTCTGACACCAGAGGCTAATAGTCCTTGGTTTTGTTATTAGAACAGCTGCTGTAGTAATTATGCATAGGAACCGGGCAACGGTGTTATAATAGTACACTATGATAGAAAAATACAATTCAGCACAGCGTAGTACAGTAGTACAGCACAGCGTAGTACAGTAGAATGAAACACGGTACAATGGGATATCATTCGGTACAGTACATGGCACCCGAGCGCGGGTTGGCACATCTTGACTGAAAATGTCAATATGTTTTTGAGGTGTTTTTGAGATGTGTTTTTGAGGTGTGTTTTTGACCAATTTTGTCCATAAAAGATGGTTATAATCGGTTTAAATCGCTCTCCTGGTCAAAATTACTTTCGACCAGAATTTTGCCAATCCAGCCCAATTATTGTGCAATCGAGTGAATGCGACACTGTGTGATAAAATGAAGCATGATGCAATACAATAGAATGTGATACAGCACAATAAATTACAAGAAAATATAATATAATACAACACAACACGGAATAGGCGATCCGGTTTAAATATCGCATCCAACATTCAAACTGGAGCGGCTACCAGAGTGGCGCAGCAACCGCTATCAAGCAAGGGTAATCAAATAAATGATCTGTAACTTTTAATAGTGTTTTTTTTCCAACCGTGTCATCGTCTTTTGATTTCTCATCTTACACGCTGTGTGCAACTTTCCTCGTTCTGCGAAGCGCCACATTTCTCTTCTCAGAGACGCAAATAAATTAACTAAATTAAACTAATACGCAGAGAAAATCTACTCTTTTGGAAGCGTAACAAACACCATTCTGTAGGAGAGACAGAGGTCAAAATCTGCCAGTGTATGAGACTATACATGTTTTTGACAGAGCAGCAATATGTACATGCCTATACCTTATCTACTGCAATACCTACATATACTTATACTATAATTATTTCAACCGATTCCTGAGAGGTGAGAATGAGAAGATTGGGGCTGACGAATGACTTACCAAGTATAAGGGCGGCAGTGACGGATATGGCAGCGTAGGTGAGAGAAGGTAAGTATTGAGTGTCAATGGCTGATGACATCATCAGTGTAGAGGTAGCGGACACATTGCCAGCAGGGTTCATGGCCAGACACTCGTATTCACCAGACGCTATGAAATGAATTCCATCCACACGCAGTACCGATACGTTACCAGAGGTACTACAAACACATACAGTATATATAGTATAGTCACTCTCATGTGAATGTGGCTGTACGTACACATACAGTACGTACACTGGCAGTACTTTGTCTCATTTACTCTTTTTCTCATAATGGGATCAATAGCATATAGTAAAACCATATTTACTTTATCATGAGACACGTTTTTCTTACTTTCCTGACCCTTATTGATTATGAGGTGCTAGGTGGAACTTTTTATGTTAAAGTATTTGACGAATGGATTTTTCACCAATTTTAGTACACTTCAGCAATCATAGATAAATCAGCAACAATTTCATATATTTGAGAGACACTTTACAATTTGCCAAAGCGGAGCTCCAGGACATGAGTCTGTCTACCATAGTCAGGGGCGGATCCAGGACATGAGTCTGCCTACCATAGTCAGGGGCGGATCCAGGACATGAGTCTGTCTACCGTAGTCAGTGGCGGATCCAGGATCTAACAACCCCTCTGAATCCGCCTCTGAGAGTGTGATAAACACGGTAAAGTTGTGCACCGAACTTTTGCCACAAACACCAGCTGCTATGGTTGTACTCTGAGCAGTGGGTAACAGTAGATGATGAGACCTCGCATTTGTTCCACCTATCTGGCATGCAGCAGACTAAACTCAATTTCGGTTGAATGGCAGACCGAGTAAATATTTGTACGGGAGTGCGCTACGCAGACTTGTCACTAGCATTCATACACAATGCCATGACGGGCAAAGATCCCTGTTAGAACTATCCGGTAATACAGGTAATACAGGTGGAAGATGAATTTCCGATGCGTCTAGTTGATTTACTTCGTGTCTAACAGTTGAGAGGAATCTGAGTGGATAGAGAGTGGTGACAATGCAGTTACGTACCTGACAGCGAAGTCCACCCTCTCACCAGTGGCTTGCACTTGATAAACCTTGCTGGCAGACATGTCATCCACCGAGCTGTCTAGCCATTGGCCACGCTCAGGGTCACTGAGGGAGTCGCCCGTAGGTGTCTTCCATACAACGGATGGCGTGGGGTTGCCACTTACCACACACCGTATCTGTACCTGAACACAACAAACTGTACTGAGTGATAGCATAGCAGCAGTATTGCAACAGGGAAACATGAGGGTACAACACAACTGATATGGAATTGACAACAAGGTTGACCTTTGCACAAGAAGAGAGTAGCTGTTCAACTGATTGCTTACTTGGTTGCGGTAGTAATGAGGCCCTTCACTCTGAAACACTTTGGCTGTGGGGTTACTGCAGTGGAGGTGCTCCAGAGGGACCTCTGTCAGTCTACTGCCACGGAAAATATGGGGAGCCGAGCACAGAACGTCCGAGGTGTTAGCCAGCTCTATGAGAGGGGCATTGCCAAGCAGTACCTCCCTCAACCAGACCAGTCCACAGTTACAAACAAACGGGTTTTGAGCCACAGAGAGCTGGACTGCGCCAGTGGTGTTGAGTAGGTCATTATGGAGGGTGACCAACAAGTTGCTGTTGAGGTCTATGAAGTGTAGGTTTCCCAGAACATTGAATGTACTCGGTAAGATATAAGTAAGTTCGTTGTGGGAGAGATCAAGGTTCTCCAGGCGTGTGAGGGAGTCAAAGATTTCTGCGCCCAGCAATCGCAGTCGATTATGACTGAGATTGAGTGAATGGAGATACCTTGTAGTGTTATGGAATAGCTTTATGGGGAGTTCATTCAGCAAGTTGTGGGCTAAGCTTAGTTGTTCCAAACTGTTGACATCTTTGAAAAGGTGTTCAGGTAGAGTCTCCAAATGATTGCCTGTGAGATTTAACATTTTTAGTTGAGACAACCCAGCGAAGCAAGATTTGTCCAAAGTCTGTAGTCGACTTTCCGTGATTCTTAGGGCTTCAAGGAATGTATACTGTTTAAACTGGTGAGCAGATAGTTCACGGAGAACGAAATCATTTACTGCTATGCTTTTCAGCTCTGGGGTAAAACGTTTGAAAGCAGAGCGATCTAAGAGGTGGCCGTTGCTGCATTCCAAACTTTCTTTACCACATCTGCAGTGATATGGACAAGCATCAGGTATGGCGATTGCAATTCCATGGACGGTTACGTAAATCAAATATAGCAGACAGCTCCACTGACACCTCATCATGGATAGTTGTTCTCTACGTAATCATCAGCACATATATCTGAAAGAGAGTAGATGATGCTAGGAATTCAGGAGTGACAGCAGTGGAAAGTCAAATGAGCACAACATTTGATAACAACGAACGAGCTGAACGTCAACATACATGTACCAGTCTGTCAGCGGACAGTTGCCTCTCTCCAGCTGAAGCAATCTGACTACATGCAGGAAGATGATGGCACATTTGCCCACGAAATTAGTATCAGGCGCGCGATTCTGCCAGAAGTTTTTAGTGTAACACACCGCCGTAGAGGTCTTCTTATCTCATCGATTAGGCAACCGTAGGAAAAATGCAAGGGATGGAAATCAGCTGACGGACGTGCTAGTGTTGACAGGTTTTGCATTCGTACGCGCTCTGCGCGAGGTTTTGCGGTATCCGGTATTCTATTTAGCATTTTGCGCCCTAAAAATTAATACTTTCTTTATTTATAGGTTAATATGACTATTAAAATTGTTTAAATTATTTCATAAAGTGTATTCATTACTTAAAAGAAGGTTTTCCACTAAGTTCTGTCATCATCATTGGGATTTGTACGAAATATTAGTAGGGCGCTGAAAGTAACCGCTGAGATAAGCTCTCGGGTTCACAGGACTGGTCATTACGCGTGAAGAGTCGGTGCTTGTTGGTGTCCATTGGTGTTGTACGAACTACACCGACCCTAAAATTTGAGTGAGGTTTCTTGTAGTATTGCTCGCTAAGGGCACTAAAAAGAGAGTTATGAAGTGTATAGTATTCTTTACTGTAGCCCTAGTGGCTGTAGTTACGGCTGAATCAGGTGAGTGAAATGAGCGTTATGTTATGAAGGAGTATAGTTGAAGATACTAGCACATGGCGATACAGATCGACTTACAGGATACGCCACAGAATAACTAGACTTGTGTTCAGTGATGTAATATTAGCTGTTGTTTTTCGACTGTCATTCTTGCTTATACTAGATTGTATTTGTGAGAACTGCCCGTATATTGAAGTAATATATTTCTGTTACAGAGCCAAATAAATATGCTCCCGAATTGGACATGAAAGATACTGACGACAAGCCAGTTGACGTCTACAAAGGATTTATACTCAGCGATGAGGATACTGTCTCGCTTGTCCCAGAGCTAAAGGCAACAGACAAAGACGAAATCGGAGGAGCAAGTAAGTAACGTATTTGTGAGATACATGGCCATTACTAGCAGCTATTACCAGCCTTCAATTCTATATTCCTATTCCATCACCAAGTGCACTGAGCCGATTATGTGTAGTTGTACTCGGGTAGCAGATGAAGAGATAGCCCTATGTTTATGTGCGCTCGCTCCCAGTTATTGAATAGAACAGTGTGAAATGATTTTTGTATATCAAATATCCTACTACTCTTTACACAGCTTTACACCTAATGTTTGCTCATTAGCATGAGCAAATTCTCGGTCTGTAAAAATCATTGCACCCCCTCCGGCGCCATCCACCTGACTGAACGCTAACGGTGTTAGTCAGACTATGACAAATTTCATGTTCTCATTGGCAATCTGTCATCCTAGACATCTAGACTGGCACAAACAGCTGCCAGGCTGTCTGCTCGCTACACTCCTCTTATCCAACATCAGTGAAATACCATAGCTGCTAACTATAGCTGCACTGACTACTACTTGATCGGCAGGTGCCACTATTCAACAGGCTCTACTCCCATTCATTATTTATTTTCTATCCTGATTTTTACGTCATCGTTTTGGAACCAGAGAAGCCGGTGAACACTGGTTGGCGCTGACAGCAGTTAACACCATTGATTTTTTGCGAAGCGGATAACAGGATTTTCCCCAATGCCCATCCCGTGACCTCTCCGTGCGCGCTCTAAAGCTCCAGAGTCGAGCTGACTTAAACAAATCTCACAGCCTCCCCTCTCCACTAATCGCCTTCAGTATCTTGTTTTGATTCGATACAAATTCAAAACCCTTCGATTGAGAGCCGAGTGCTGACACTTGAATGTTGCATCCTGTTTGGTTGTAACACGAGCCATCTCTTTCCGCAGGGTTTATCTGCGGCTACAGGATCTACTCGGACGAGTATGAGGTGCCGTTCACCGCCGAGGTGATCAGCCACCCAGACGGTAGGGCCAAGCTCAAAGTCAAACCAGGTGTCAAGCTCAGCGACTATCTGCGCAAGAAGTTTAAATTTGAGATTGCCGCGTTCGACTGCGGCTCGCCCACCCTTCATTCCAAGAGGTGAGTACATGCGCACCAATATGTTGGTGTGTGTGGTTGTGAATGGCGCTGTGATTGTCCTTTTCTATCATTTATCTCCCCTGTTGGAATGATTCATCGCGGCTGTCTGATCGAAGGCCTGAACCATTCCTCACCAGTGACTCAGCAGAGATCTCTGATAATAATGTATTTACATACAGCTGATTGCCTGCCGGGTTTTGCAATCAAATGTCGTTCCTGTCTGGCCCTCTAGCTAGCTTACACCGAAGAAGACCAGTCTGTCGGTGATCTGAATTCCTTAGTTATGCTAAAGCTCCTTAGTTTATCCCTGTCCTCAGTGTTCGGCTACTTAATTGGAAATACCTGTCTGGTAACATGGTGTAGAAGTAGCGTTCTATCATGGAGGGGTGCGGAGAGGGAGAGGGGGCAGAGAGGAAGAGGGGTAGAGGGGAAGAGAGGGAGAGGAGAAGAGGGGTAGAGAGCAGTACAGGTGGCAGAGAGGAAAAGAGTCATGGAAAGATAGATAGAAAGGGAGAGGAGAAGAGGGGAAGAGAGGTGGCAGAGGGGAAGAGAGGGCGCAGAGAGGAAGAGGATAAGAGGGGCAGAGAGGAAGAGAGGGGGAGGCAGGGAGAGAAGAGGAGATAGAGAGGGAGAGGAGAAGAGGGAGTAGAGGGGGAGGCAGGCAGAGAGGATGGAGAGAGCTCTACATTATCTATTCCTGCTGCTGAAGCGTTAAGTCAGTGAAGCACAACGGTTGGCGGCAGTAGAACCTCCTATCACCACCCCTCTGTCGATCATAGTTAGATAAGTTGAACCTCTGCTATCTCAAGTGATGCGTGACCAGCAGCAGCCTTCAGAGCTCCACTAGTAGTTGTTGACTAGAGGTCAGAGAGAAGGTATGATTCATCAGCCTATCAATAGGCCCTGGCCACTGGTCTCTTCTCTGGTCTCACTCCCGCCAGCTGCTAACAAAACCACTGTCTCTCACAATCGATATTCCTGCCTCCTCTCCCACCGCCTGGGGAGAGATCTCTGTCCGCCGGGCTGTAATCAGCGCTGCAGTGGCATGTATTTATAGTCGAATCATTATTTTCAGAGCCCACGTGGTGGTGAGAGTTTTGCCGACCCCAGAGGTGAACACGCCTCCCCTTCCTGCCGATGTCAAGTCGCTCATCGATGGACAAATCGACATCATTGACCCCAAAACTGGCAAGAAGGAGGAGATTGTGAGCATAGTACTATTTGCGCGACTTCGTGCGAACATATCAGCTCTTGCATTAATGTTTCTTGTTCATCAATACAGCACTTCCCGTCGCCGCCTCTGCCCACAACAGCGCCCAAGACGGAAGGCAGCACGGCCAAGTACCCGTCACTGCCACTGCCAGACCAGGGCGGAGAGAAGTTCTTTGAGAAGCCGGCGTACATGGTGGCGATCAGGGAGGCGACGCTGTACGACAGCGTCATCAAGCTGCGCCCAGCTGCCGACAAATCAACTGTGAATATCTGCGGCTACGAGATCATCACCTCCGACGTTCCGTTCTCCGTCGACGAGTCTGGTAAGTTTCCAGAGGCTCGTTCAGCGCCGTAATGTCAGCCATGTTTGATCTCCTCAGTATGATAGTAGCTGAGTAATTCGCGCAGTCAATGACTTGCCAAGATCACAGATGTATCTTTGTGATGATAATTGTTGGTTGTAATTAAATTCTCGAGAGACAAAAGCGCAGTGAGATTGGCGGTACGTGGGAATACTGAAGTACATGTATGTGTCTCAGTGTCAATATGCTGGCGGTAGGGTGGCAGACGATGAGATACATCCCGTGCCTTACATGCCTATGGCAGAATCAGCTAGTTATGTCTGGCCTTCCTGACTGAGGCACGTTCCCTACCCTACTATCTACTAGTCAACACTGATCTCTAGCCCAGATTGTAACTATTCATTATGCTTGTCAGAGAGATTGGATTTAGACTGCCAGACTGGATTGTGTGCTGGGGGGAGGGGGGTTATTGTGTTTGTGCAGAACATCCAAGCCCAGTTCCTGTGTCCGGGCCACCAGGTGCCATTCTATTGATATGGCTGCCAATGTCGCCCAGATGGCAACGGCTGGCTAGTCAAATGGCCGCCGGCCGCTCGCTGCCACAGCTTGGCTCAGGCTGCTGTATCCCCTGCCCCTACAATACTGTTACTTACTAGTTGAGCTGTTCAAACCGACCGTGACATACAACAAACCGATTGATATCAGTCCTTGTGAGAAACGGGATGAGATAATTATATCCAGCTGGTTTCATTTTGCCATCACCTCCATGATTGACTCTGTTGATATATTATTATTGTTGTGCGCTGATTTCCCGTTCACTTTGCTATTGTCAGGTAACGTCAGGAACACGAAGGCACTTGACCATTCCGTACAGCAGTCGTACATCCTGTCGATCGTCGCCAAGCACTGTGATGGCCTTGTGTCCAAGCCGACCATACTGAACATACAGGTGTCTCAGATCTGCTCTAATGGCTGGAAAGGTATGCAATTTAATGAACTAGTGATACAGGCCTGCTGCATTCCTCAGCCTAGGGTTCAGGGCCAGAAAGTGATACTGTAAGCGTATCAGCCTGTCATTAGGTCAATTAGGATCATTGGCTGCTGCAGTTTAACTAGTATCCGATAGGCTAGAGGTGGCAGCAATGATAGGCTCTCGGATAGTAGGCCTCTCCCCGGCAGCGCGCTGCCTCTCCACAGCCGCCCGGTGTCATGGCAGTTTTCACGTAGAACTGGTTAACTTTGGTTTGCAGACTTGCCGACAGACAGCGAGTACAAGGCTGGCTCCAAGGCCATCAGCCCGTTCGCGGAGACTTGGTTCGACACGTGCTCCACGTCGTGTGAGGACAGCGAGACAGCCGCTGTTACCGTATCCCTGGAGAGCGAGGGACAGATAAACTTGTGCAGGCACGATACCTTCTCCATCCAGAGTCAGAGAGACGCTTGTGGTGAGTACACCTAACCTCCTTGTGGGCATATCATTGCTGATACTCTTATCAAGAAAAGGGGAGAGTGAAGAGAGGGCAGAGGGAGGGAGAGTGAAGTGAGAGAGTGAAGTGAGAGA
>ERZ1740065.737-NODE-737-length-18271-cov-11.682916_pt1 | contig 18271 bp, 13 predicted proteins | sample MGYA00581738_ERZ1740065 | MGnify/ENA primary metagenome ERZ1740065 (study PRJEB43018, sample SAMN04849749) | marine metagenome | isolation source: floating plastic debris | place: Pacific Ocean | collected 2008-09-01 | study: EMG produced TPA metagenomics...
TGAATGAATGAATGAATGAATGAATGAATGAATGAATGAATGAATGAATGAATGGGTAGTAGAATCAGGAGACGATTTGAGAGGTAGTAGAGAGATAGTGGAGAGGGAGGTGGCGGAGAGGGAGGTGGCGGAGAGGGAGGTGGCGGAGAGGGAGGTAGTAGAGAGGGAAGAGAAGCAGATTGCAGTTTCCTACTTACAAACTTGTCATATATATAATCGTAAGTAGTGAAGTATGCGTTTGCAGCCATTCTCTTACGCATATTCTTAGTTTGAACATCAATTTCCTCTGAATTTCTCAAAAGTTCATCAGCAGAAATGAACTGTGCCATCTGCAAAGAACCCATTGAGGCATATGAGTGGAAAAACAAAGAAACCACAACCATAGGCACAGTAAATCACTGGGCATACCTGGAGCATATAGAAGTGAAACCTCTCGTATGCGTTGATTCTCCTCAATGATTGACCCATGTATGTCACGTTGAGACCGCGTACCACAATGTCTTCTCCTTGTACTTTCAGAAGGCCATCATCACGTTCAACGATGTTCCTGGCGAGGAAATACAGCTGGCTGTTGATGACTGAGTGAGCCAGTGGCCACTGCGCGTAGTACTCTGTAATGTCTATACAGTCTGAACTAATCCTCCAAGCTCCATGTACTTCCATTTTTTCATACGTATATACAGCATCTACTGCAGCCTCTCTCAGAGGAAGTGACTTCCTGTCTTTGCCATTTTTGTACGGGTTGAGATTGTGGGTAAGGTACTGCAGGGCGAACACGTTATTCTCCGATCGTGTCTGCAGAGGTCTGAAAGAGTCAGAGTGCAGCAGAAGGGCATTTCCAGCTACAACCAGGTCAATGTAGCTAGTTTTGGTCATAGCGTCATCAGTGAAAACGTCAGACATGGCCTTCAGGCCCTTCTGGAGATTGTCAGCGTTATTTAGGGCGATCAATGCTTTCAGCAGAAGCTGAAACTGAAAAGTTAACTTCAGCGGAATGTCCGGTTTGTCTTTGATTTCGTTCAGCTTGTCTCGATAGCTCTTCACTACGTTATCACTCATACCGTAACCCATGTCCTCATTGCTCAATGCTTTGCCGATGTGTGCCATATAGAAGTCAGGGTCACGTTCCAGTGCTTTGTTAAACTGATCGTGGGCGAGATCATACCAACCAGCTTCCATGGCCTTCCAACCAAGACCAGCATATGGGTACGCATAATCAGCAGCTGCAAAAAAGTTGAGACTTCAGTGAAGCAGATAAGACATGCCGGTCCTACGGCTTCTCTAGAGCCGGCTCTCTATCATTAATGCTAAGAGGGCCAGTAGCGACAGATGTAAAACTTACGCGTGAGATCACATTCCGGCTGAGATTCTGATCTCTTAAGAATCGTGTAGTGCGATGATGACGGATTGTTTCCAACAAAGTACTGGTCCCTCGTGTTTCCAAAGTTGCCGTTATACATGAAAAGGCTGCATATGTTGTTTTCAGTTTCGTAGAAGTCAAATTCTCGACAAACGAAATCTTTCATGGTGATGCAGGCAGTGAAGCAGCCACGTAATGTAACGATTTCGCTGCTGATCTTTGTGTTGGCTGCCACCGTGTTCCTGAAGGAGAATCTCTTGGCGTAGTAGCCTCTCGCGATGGCATTCAGGTTGTTGCGCGCGATCTCAGGATTCCACACCGTGTAGTTAGAGAAGAGATTGTATTCATCATCAAACGCTCTCCTCAGCAGCAGATCGTCGCAAGAGTTTACTGTTCAAAGTAACAGAAAATATGACGCTTTAGTGATATAAGTCGCAGAGGCACCAAACCACGGTATGCTTTAGTAGCTTACTTGTCCCCATAGAGAGAGGAAAGTTGAACTGTGTGCTGCTCCCAAGTATATCCGAAGAGTTCCATATCTCCTGAGCTTGAGGTATGGAGAAGTTCAGATTCTGTGGCAGGTTTGTTAACCTAACCACAGTTATTTGAGCAAAGAGAATTACAGCAGAGATTGCTCTGATATCTCCCATGGTGTGAATCACACAGTCACAGAAAGCAGAGGGAGAGAGGGAGAGAGAGAGAAGGGTAAGAAAGAATCAAGTGGGCATGAGCTCGCTGAAAGGCGACGTCTCAGGATATGGCCTAGTTGGAGTTGGGGTCAGCGACTACAGTACTGCAAGTCTTATCCTGTCAACGGGCCTGTGATGCACCATTTACAATGATATATACCCGCGGGTGGATACAGCGGGGAGGACCTATGCCAGATCATATCATCCATACCTAGTGCCACGAGAGGGGTTGCAACTCTGGATCAGATCCCAGTGACTTGCCCAGCCAAGCGAGACAGGGCAGGATGACGCGCAGCAGTGTGACATACTGATGAGAGAGAGCACTGCCTGAGGTCTTACTGCGGCAGTGTTACCGAGGGATTACAGGGTATGCGATGGGCCAGAGGTGATGAATGACAATCACTGAGGCTAAACGGTATGATTCAGATTAACGCAGCGAATGAACTAGTCAACCAGCCAGTATGATTAGATGGAGGCCTCCAGGAAGTAACACCAAATCAACCTGCTGTTTCGCAACAAAACTGAAATAATCAGGCAGGTATTTATACCACGTAAGGAGCCATCTGACTGTAAAGGTCAAGGGTCATTGGCAATGGGGAGATATAGGGATGTAGTGATAGTTCTAGGACAGCATCTCCTCATATGACTGTGATTGGCTGTGTGACTGTGTTACAACGGCTCATAGGTAGTTAGCATAGTTTACACTGCCAGGTGTTGGGTGTACTGCACACAGCATGGATAATTCAGCAAATTAGCAAGTCAATTCTATCGATCCACACTATATTGGCGCTATATTTATATAGTACTAGATACCTGGATATTTGTCTGATGGGTTTAGAATCCAAGCGATGATATGGCACATATTGTAGAGCAGAATTAATTTACGAATTGAGAGTTTTTGTGATTGAGCCGTTCGCAAATATGTCATTGTGTATTTATTTCCGATGTTGTTATATATAACTAAGACTGAACCAAGAACGCAAAAATCGTAAGATTGCAAATATTTTACTACATGCTAAATCGTAAATATTGTCCACGCAAAAAAATTCCGTTTTACAGTAGGGAAGCCTTTTTTGGAGGCTTTAATCCATAAAGAGCAAACTTGTTCCATTCCATGTTCATACAGCATTTCTCGCTGTTTACCTTGATTAACAAGGTTTTTAATGCTTCATCGTTGATCAATATGAATGAATAGATAAAAAACTTTAAAATCACAGACAAGTGAATGAAATGAAAAATAGCTAGAAGATAGAATATTGTCTGAGGTACAGCTCATGCAGATGATATAGTCTTAGGTATAGCTCGTACAGATGATATAGTCTGAGGTATAGCTCGTACAGATGAGAGAGGGCTACCTGTCAGTAATGGACCATCGCATAGGTCCAGGTATCAGCCATGCGAGCTTCCGCACATGTGTTGACAGTAGGTGATTTGATCAGCTAAAGCACCCACCATACAGATGGCATACAGTCCAAATGGCACGAGGGAGAACGCCAGGACAAGCATGGCCGCCACAGGCTGTCCTATTCCCTTGCTGTCAGTCTTTGCTCTAAAAATATCGAGTATTATGGTCTGAACCACAGCCAAAGAATTGCACTCAAACTATTTACAACAAAATACTAACTTGTGGGGTTGGAAGAGTAAACAGGCAGTCAACCAGGAGAGGACAATTCCAAGACCTGCTAATTCACGTCCTTCCTCATACAACATTGGGTTGTAGCCATGCTGTGCAAGCTGTGTGCTCTCACTGACGTATAACACAACATATGCTGCCAAAACAAGGCATATGGCAAGCTCCAAGCCGCAGAAGATTCTCCAAAGTAAGTACTCTAAAAAATAAGAGGATGATGATGTACGCGATGATGATCATATGCTGCCTAAGACCCATCAACCAATGACAATACATACCTTGCAATTTAACTCTGTACGCCAAACACAGGCAGAGGAGACTCGCTATCCCATAGGCAGGCTACAAAAATCAGTTCATCAGTAATGAACATTGATGCAGTACTACAGTGTTAGCTGCAACTACTACAATCAGCTCACCATCCAAAATTCAGGATCAGGATCATTATGCTGTAGACATGAGCAGAATGCAAAGAACAGTCCCATAACTGCGTTTGAAAGTCTCCATATTGCAACAGTAGTGCTACTGTATTTGGAGCTATCTTTCAGCTCTAAACTACCCGTCATTGACGACCAGAAGAGTCACCCAACGTGTACAGTAAAAACAGGGAAGCTAGTAGGCTATGATAGGTAGTGACAGCGATTCAACCCAAATTGGTTTTAACATTTGTTAGACGATTGCTGATTAGCTATAGATAAACCGTTAAGGTAATGCTAATTGTTCTATACACTTGTACGGTCATACAGAGGTCAATAACGTTGCCCGAGATAAATCATAGAGCTTGAGACGCAACGCTAGTTGCTCACTCACACCCAAGAGCTGTCGAGAAGATAATTACGTCGCGAACTCTATGACCCATGTCACCCACAGAGCCGCGCACGGACTACCAACCACAACCGCGTAAAATAAAAACCAGATAGCAGGTGAGACTGTAAAGAGGATGATATTTTATACCTGAATGAGATACTAGCACAATTACTTCAGACGAAAGATACCCTGGGAGTCTTTCAATTTCGTGTATTGCCATTCTGGTCAATGAATTTCAGGTGATTGAAGTTGAAGCTTCTATGATAGGCCTACCTACTGCTCCATGATTTTATCTTTCTTCTTTTAGAATCATGCTCTTTCATCACATGAAGTATGTTACCCACGGATTTATCGGAGGAGTTGCAGTTACAGCTTCAGTATGCTACTCCTTGTTTAAATTCTCTCCTGACAAGGATGGAAACGTACTTTTAAATGCAAGAGAAAATGGTACTGTATACTGTGTTGACCAGACACAATGGCATCATCACCGAGTCTTTTTACCGAACCCAGTTATTTCAGCTATGCTCCTCGAATCATGACATTGCAGTCTGGGATATGATCTTTAAGCTGTTAATGATATTAATAGTGCCATTGACGATAGCACTCCTTACTTAGTTGTAGATCAGTACGCGCATCGTCATCCGTACGGAGGTCCAATCGATAACCGGGAGACAATACACTATTCTGGACACACAGTGTATTATGATCCATCCAAGAAGCAGCCATTATGGGTGTCAGAATTTTTGACCAAAGATAATATTCAGGGTAAGGTCTAGAGCATACATGACAATGTACCGTATTTACAGGGAGCTTCCCCTATTTTGCAGTCAGATTTTGGAGCTAAAATTGCTATTATTTATTTGTTTCCTAATGTTTTTCTGTGGCTCATTGGTTAGATCTTGCTGCACTGAGCTCAAATATAGCAATCCCTTAGCTATAGGGGTTCTGAGTTATGGCTTCTCAAAGTTCTAAAAAAGTATTTCTGGTCTTACATTTCTTGCCATCTATGGTCTATAGACGAAGTAGCATTGTTATATCGCGCCATGTATTCATACTATCGAGTGAGGTATGACAATGACAATTGACAATGTCGCTGAGCGACTTGTTATAAGCACTATAAATAGAACCTTGTTATAATTACCACCTTTACAGTATGTTATAAGAGCATGTGCTAAGTATCTCTTATTCCTATGAATATTAACAAGTAATATTACAATGTTGGTTACTCCCAGATGCTGACTACCGACTACTATCACTAGGCGTCCTGTGGCGCAGACACAGCCTACTACAGTTCATCACTAATATTGTGTTACTGTGTGTATAAGAAAATTATTGTTGTGGATTGTTCTATTCCTCTTACTAAATCTACATACACCAGCACGATGTATGATGGTAAATTGCGCTATGACATCGCTGTAAACAAAATGAGATGAATCTACAAGAAAAATGATGAGACATCAATCGCAGTTTGCACTACTCAAGATTAAAAAATCCGGTGCAACTTGCTCTATGCTTTTACATACTACACAACACTCTCTAATGTCTATTCTCCCATCGCTCCCTTCTATTCACTATGTGAGTGTAAGATATCTGCTGTATTGCATCTGTGACAGACACTCGAGTCCAGATGGTTGGGAGTTGTCTACACAATGATTTTGTTACATTTATCCAGGTGGCGCTAGCCGCTATCAGAGTAAGTTTAGGAGGGATGATCGACTGCTGTCTGGGATCTCGGCCGAGAACTCAGATTACTGGAAGAGTGGCTGGTCCAGAGGTCACATGGCGCCAGCAGCCGATTTCAAACACTCTCAGGTATTGATCAGCTCATGAGCTACAGCATGCACAGTCAGTGCTTGCAGGTTGTTGGAAATACCTGCAGATACCTGTGAACGCAGTAGCTGCATCCAGGCTATTGTTTATGATTGATAGATGACATAAGAAAGGGTATTTATGCGCTTAATGTTTGTTATGTTCGTGTTACTTGGTTACTTGAAGTTTTGAGCTGCTGTACTTCCTAGGTATGCAGACCGACAGACAGACTGTTGATATTGCTGACTCGATATATTTTATCATCAACTCCAAAATTTCTTTGTGTTCGACCCCAAAGATGATGACGTGATGGATGTCCGGAAATAATCAGTAGACAACATTGTCTCGATCAACACCGTTGTTTGGGCCACCAGCTTGTCATCGGAAGGGCTGCTCATGCTTGGCTAATTCCATGCCCTGGATCTGTACTGCCTTCATTTGCATTTTGCCTCTAGTGGAGCAAAAAATTTCATGCATGCGTCTGCGCTCGCTTGAGTTAGCGTTTCAATATCTCAACATCTAGTGATATTTGTGGTTAGTGGAAAACACACTTGTCACAATCATAAAGTCAGTCGTGTATGACAGCAGCTTTTGGCCACGTGTTACAGTCAGCGATGGACGATACGTTCTATCTGACGAACATCGTGCCACAAGATGGCGACAACAATTCGGGTTTCTGGAACCGGCTGGAGATGCACTGCCGCGACCTCCTCCATCGCTATCACCAAGTGCACATAGTAACTGGCCCAGTGTACCGGTACAACCGAGTGAAGGGAGATAAGAAGTTTGTGGAGTATGAGGTAGGAGCCACTGGCGCGAGAGACGTGTACACATACTACGAAATAGGCTTTTGACCGCTCATTTCATGCGTCGCTAGTCAATTAATTCCTTCTTGTTGTCCAGCGGAGATTGCTGGCTAGCGCTGAGCCCACCACCAGCCTGCTCAGAAGTTTTGTGGTTTGTAGACAGATGAGTCAACCAGCTCTTGTATTCAGAGGTGCTCCTTTTATGCTTTCTAGGTCATAGGGAAGAACGCTGTGCCCGCGCCCACCCACCTTTATAAGTTGGTTGTGGCATTACGCAGTGACAGAGATAGAGAACCCCACATCGCTGCGTTCGTTGTACCAAACGAGCCAATCGAGAGAGAAGTAAATGAATTGGCAAAATTTCAGGTCAGTATTGACGAACTGGAATCCTTAACGGGCTTCACATTCCATCCTGAGCTAGACAGGAAGCGCATAGCCAACCTATGCAGCGAGGCAAGCTGTACTTTAAAAAACTGGAAGGACTTGGAACTCCAATTTGTAATGAAAAAGATTAAGAGAGCCAGGAGCGAAGAGGAGATAAGTAAAATAATGGTGCAGCTAAAAAAGGACCAGATCAAACCGACTAAAGAGATGCTTGACTTGATTGCGACGAAACTCGATGAGCTCAGCCCTCCGCCAGCGGGGCTGCAGAAAATCAAAACTGATAAAAAATAAAATTGACACCAGAATCGTACGCCACAGCGAATTGCGTATAAAATCTGTTTTGATAACGGATTGTTCTGTAATATTATAAGACAATGAATTGTAACAGGCTGTCCGTTCAGAATAAATAGCGCACATAAACATAACAGGGATTACGGGTGTTGTGAATACGCAGGGTTGTGATAGGTGTGTCCATTGTTGTGGCGGCCGCCTCCTGCATCCATATTCCTCAGAGGCATGCCGTGATCCTTACGTGACGCTCTCATCATCAGAAAACCGTGAACTTTTCTCTGCCTATGAACACAAAGAGCCCGTTATTGCCATCAGTATTCCACAGGGATTCCCTCTTCAAGATCATGGGGAGCGTTCAATGCTATCAGCCTTACCTCAGCACTATGACGATGATGGCAATGATTATTGCTAATCCAATCAATCCGAATACCACACCCAATACTATCTCCAGCGTATGGTTGTCCTCCTCTTCTTCCTTAGGCGATTCTTCTTGACGATCATTTTTGCTGGCTGATTTCTTGCTGATGGAGCCGCCAACGACTTTCAGTTCTTTGCCATTGATGGCAAGTGGTTTGCCACTTGAAAGATGATCTTCCAGTCTTGACACGGCGTCATCAGCAGAACCTGTGTCACCATCTGCAGGCTCAATCTCCATCTCAACTTTGATGCTGCCTAAAACACCAGTATGCATTTTGAATACACATCTACACAATGAAGCACACTGTTTTTTATGGTGCAAAGTTTACCTTTCGTGAGTTTGAGGCTCTTTATTCTGTCTTCATCGATCCCCATGATCTCGGCAAGTTGGGAGGACAAGGACTTGGCGGCTTTCTCACGGTCGGATCCCACAACGGTGTCATAATCTCCGTCAAGGCTGAATGTGACTGTGATAGTGCCAGGCTGGGGGGCCGGTGTTGTGTTGCTGGCTTCGGTTGTGCTCGTGGAAGCAGTGGTTGTAGTACTGGTAGTAGTTGTCTCAGACGTCTGGAGAATTTCGCTCTCTGTGTTCGGTGAAGGAGTTGTCAGTATAGGTAGCTCTGTTTCTCCCTCAATTGGAATCAGCTGTTTACTGACTGTTTCTCCAATGTTCACAGGGGCTGATGTCTCTCCATCTGTGACTGTGTTCTCATCAACAGGTGTAGTAGTAGCAGAGGCTGTTGTTGTATTTTCTGACCTACTTGAGTCGATTGCAGATTCTGTTGACGAATCCACACCATCTGTAGAGTGAGAGGATTCTGCATCTGTCACGTCCAAGCTACCCTCAGTTGTCACCACCGCTGACTGGTTGTTTGTGGTGGTTACATCTTCTCTGTCAGTTGTGGGCTCTGTTGCTACACTCTGTTCCACTCCTTCAGTCGTTGATAGGTCAGACTCCGTTGACATGGCTGTTGTCATGTTATTATTTCCCTCTGTTTCTTCTGTTGTACTTTCAGTCACCACAGTCGTTTCTGAAGGTGCGGTCGTCTCCGAACCTGTACTTGTCTCTGATGGTACAGTTGCCTCTGAATCTGTACTTGTCTCTGATGGTACAGTTGCCTCTGAATCTGTACTTGTCTCTGATGGTACGGTCATCTCCGAATCTGTACTTGTCTCTGAAGGTACAGTTGTCCCTGAATCTGTACTGATCTCCGAATCTGTACTGGTCTCTGAAGGTACGGTTGTCTCTGAATCAGCTTCTGTGGACATAGCTATAGTTGCTTCACTACTCCTTTCCTCCTCAGTTGAAAGCACCTCTGTTGTGTCAGTTACTGTTGAACGTAATTCAGATTCTGTAGATGACACAAGTTCTGTAGTACTCTCTGTTCCGTCTGTAGTGATCTCAGATGTATCGGTTGAACTGCTGTTTGTTACCACCTGTTCTATTGTTGTACTATGTTCTACATCAGTACTGCTGGTGCCTTCAGTCGTTGGTGCTGTGTTATCATTGTTGGTAGTTGAAGCTTCCTGTTGTGATTCAGTTGTGACTGATCCAGTCTCTGTAGGTGTTGTAGAACTTGGTTCTCCTTGATCTGGTGATGTCGTGGGAGCCTCCGTATCCTCTGGGCTCTGTGTTGTAAGGTCTGTCTGTAGATCACCTGTTGGTGTTGTAGTGTCCGTGGCTTGCTGTTCAGATCCACCAGTTGTCTGCTGGCCCTCAGGTTCTGTTGTAGACATTACAGCAGATGAGTTGTCACCCTGAGTTGAACTTCCTGTGGTGGTTGGCTCTTCATTGGTTGTTGTGGTGTCTGAATTTGTAGCATCTGTGGCGTTTTCCCGTCTATCATCTCCATTTGTCAAGTTCTCAGCCGTGACCGTTGTTGCACCATCATTAGAGCCATCAGTACTACCGCCCAGTTGCTCTCCTGCTTCTGTCGTAGATATTCCAGGTACAGCAGTGCTCGCATCATTAGCATCTGTTGTGTTCTGAGCCTCACTGCTAGTGGTAACCTCCTCTGGAGCTGCTGCGATTGTCAACAAATCTGATGTCACATCCGTCCAGTATGTCATGAAATCTTTGACAATGTTTGCTCTGTAAGTTTTAAAACTATTCAACATGGTGTTTATACGATGGGCTTGGTAGAAACATACTGTATTCCCTCTTACCTGAACACGATAGCTTGACCTTCGTAGTCGCTGGGAACGGTGAAGCTAGTCACCACGGTTAAGACATCAAGAGGTTTGTCTTGAGCTAGAGCATTGTTGTTAGACTCACAGTTAGCTTCAGAACCAAAGAGGCAACTGCGAAGCCGTTGGTTCTCACTCACATCCCAACCACTGACAGGACAATATCCATCATCTAATGGTATGGGCGCCACCCAGATGAGGAACCCCTTGATCAGGTTTGCCGCGTTTGCGCTGGTGATCGTGACTGAAACGATAGATTATTTTGATCTGTCATGCTGTTCTGTTCATGTAAGAGCACAGTCATATTGGCAAACCAGCTGTGTAACTGCGGTATATATATTTATCTCATTAATTCTAAAGCTCATAGCTATCAGTCAGACTCTTGAAATCACCAGGGAGGACATCTGCATATAATGGCATCATAGTAACCAAAATGTGCCAACAGATTTTTTTCCCCATGCGCTCTTTGTTAGGATGTTTTGCTTCATGCCTGACTACCTGTCTTGACTGTGTCGCCAGTTAACTTTCGTTGTCACCATAGCCTTCCTAATTCGGTGCAGTACGGCGAGACCTCTTTGTCAGACTGAGTAATGAGGCAATAATTATTTCGGCGCTATTCATAAACTCTTAAGGTCATTGTGAGACAAAGACATTGAGGATTTCAAATTTCAGGTTTGGTTGATGTGAGATGAGAAACACTAGTTTCAAAGCAGTCATCGATTCACCTATGACTCCTCAGAACTCGCACCCATCATCCACCTGCAATCACTTGTTTACTAAGTCCAAAACCAGTTTTACATGAACTTCACCTCTACAGTGAATGCAAATTTGAAATTGAATTCTGAAGTTCAAAATCTAGTTATGTAATTTTTATGTTTCAAATGTTCAGCGATTTGGCTCTTACCTGTTAGCGTCTGTCCCGGCCGATATTCCCTCACCGCCTGTCCATCAGCGTCCATTATTCTGATGGTATATGGTGTTGGTGTGTTTTGAGGTTCTCCTGGGTGGTCTGGTCCATCCTTGCATGCCCTCGCTGGAACACTCCCAGAGCTGAAGCCTTGCGCTGTGTGAGTGAGCAGAGCTAATGAAGAAGCTATCACCAGGATGTCAAGGCAGGCTTTCTCCCACACTGCCATTGCTGCCAGATGAAATGTACTATATGAGAGCTCTGGTGATGAGTACACTGGCGGTGTTGAATCAAGTTAGACTGCTATGCTCGGAGGAGACTGACTGGCTACATCGGACAGTTGCGCTCCAGTCAGCTCTACCACCTGGCGCAGTAGTGGATCCAGGGCCATTCACCACTTTGTAATATAAGTCAGTGTATGCAAGTAAAACAATGTGAGCAAATATTACTTTAAGCTTACACGAGACAACACTGATTTTCTACACAAAATAATTTGAAGGACGTGAAAAATGGGTAAAACTCTTATTGTTTGTTTCCCACTCTGGATCCGACACTGTCAACAAAATCATCCCGAATGCGTGTGGGTAGTACCTTGCGCAGGGCTTAATTCTTAATTCTCATGGATGCAGAGTTAGATCACCATGGAGATAGAGTCTGTGGTCAATAAGCTGGTAACTGCACAGCAGTTTTGAATCATGGCGCTCAGTACAGTGAGTTGGAGAATATGTGAACTACTGCGTTACTGTCTCATGTTTGTTTGTGTTTAATTAGTTAAGAACACTGCATGATCTCACCACCAGAATTTTCACATAGATTTATTTTAAGATTCATAAACAGAAGGATTTTAGGATTAGGTTGCTGGGGTATTTTTCTTTCTACTTGGATGGAGTGACATTAGTGAATTGTGGCGCTAACAAGAATGTCTGAATACATATGACGCAGAGAGCTGTGCATTGAAGTGAATCGCATGATCCTAGTATATGACAACGAGAAAAAATGAGCTCAACCAGCCATAGAATGTTAGAAAAAGCATGTCTCGAGTCTAATTGTATAGCAGAGACCGGGTGTCCATGTAGAAGCCAGCCCCTAGAGCTTCTTGTTGTCTTCAGCCAGCATGTTGATGATTCGGTTCTCAAGACGCGACTTCTCTGCCATGAATACCAATCTGTGGCTCTCCAGTGTCTCATCTGGGCCAGCCAGTATTAATCCCTGATTGTTAGCGATCACCGCGTCTGTGAAGGCCTTGATAAGGTGGAAGTCCGCTCCTCCGTGACCCCCTAGGCCCGGGGGTATATCCTCTCTCTCCGGATAGTGACGTGACGTCGACTGCGTGTTGAAGTCATACACTTCTACAGGTCCAGTGAAGTCACACCGCAGCTCTGCCTTCGTTCCAGATATCACTGTGTCACGGGAGCAGATCTTTTTGGTCAAGGCCATCATGTTAACGTTAGCCACAGCACCATTCTCAAATTGCATGTTTACTGTTTGGTTGGACATGACGTCATTGTTGCACTCGTACACACACCGACCGTACGGTCCATTTCTCAGCGCGTTCTCAAGATCTTCTATATCTGTTGTATCGCAGACTACAGAAACCGGCCAGCGAAACCCACGTTCTTTGGCCCTTTGAACATAAACCTTCTGAGCTGAGAAGGCACAATCTTGGTGCACAGGACAGGTCAGTCGCCTGTGCTGGCTTGTTCTCTTTGGTGAAGTGCATCAACGAGCCAAATGAAGAGATTTTACTGCATTTCTTATCTCCCATCCAGTAGGTCATGAGGTCAAGGTCATGACAGTATTTGGCGAGCAGAGAGCATGAACTCTCCTGCTCGTTCTTCCAATTCCCACGTACATAGGAATGAGCAAAGTGCCAGAAGCCGACAGGTTCTGTATGGGTGATCTGACAGACGTCTCCAAGCGTACCATCTTCAATCAGCCGTTTTATCAGCCTGTACTGAGGATAGTATCTGAGCACATGACACACTCCAAACAACACCCCGGCTTCTTTTACAGCTTCAACGATCTCACAGCAATCTTCTTAGGTCACAGCTATCGGCTTCTCCAGTAAGATGTGGTAACCTTTTCGGGCCAGTTGTATAGCCGGTGCCTTATGATCTCTGTCCTGTGTGGCAATGATTGCCAGTTCTGCAATTCTATCCCGCTTCACCACTTCCTCCCAAGACTCAAAAAGCTGATCGTCCTTCAACTTGAACGCCTCCCTCGCTTTCTGTCTCTGACTGCTTCGTGGGTCAGCAGTGCCAACGATACGAAGCTTGTCCGGGTAGCGGGTGGCGTAGGAGGCGTAGTTGCTACCTCTTTGCCCAAAACCTATAACGATGGCCGCTATTTGGCGATCTGAAAGAAGCAAGCAGGACATGATGTATTGTCATATTTACAATTGACACTTGCCAGTCGTAGGTATCATAAATCAGATTATCCTTGGCTTAGAATTAACAGCCGAAGTAATGATGATGAAAAGAGAGCGTTAGTCATGGTTTCACGTGGCTATGACTGTACAGTGTTACATGTCGCTCCCTCCTAGTACCACACCATTACCCATCTAGCATAGCAACCCTATCTATCCCTGTCTATCTATCAAACTCATTCAGTTTCACCCTATTTTCCACCACTTCCTTGTTGCTATCCTTCGCTCAATGCCAATATCTTGCCGTCCCTATTTCTTCTTTACATTCCAATCATCCTTCCTGATCTCCAAAACACCACCCTCACGGCTTTCATCTCTCATACGCGGAAACAGAACTATCACTAATGGCCAGCATGCTATGTTCTATTCTGTGATTATGACACATCTAACCCGCAATCTGTGTGTGATAGTGATCGGCGAACAGATTTGTGAGGCAAATGATTTCAGCTTCTCATTGGACTCTTCCCTCCCTATCGCTGTGCACCTGATTCAGCAAGTTTCCTGTTGCAACATCAATGAAACATGACCAATCAAACTAAAGGTGAAAGTAAAACCAAGGCAAAGACTCAACCACTGTGGTAGTAGGAGATAGAGTCAGACCACTGGCCTCCTCACAGACAAGCGCTTACCTTCTGTCAACGATTTTGTCCCCATACCTACAGTGCTCATGCTGTATTTGTCAGCTTCAGCTCACTAGTGACTCATTGCTCTACTAGCTTGTGGCTAGTCAGTCAAGAGCAAGTAATTTCTGTTTATTGGCGATGTATAGTCAAACGCAAATAGAATGTCGGCATGACATCAGAGGTCAGCAACGTTGATATTTCTGATGAGATAAGGGGTATTGAATGGGATGATAGGTTTTTTTGTTATACGTCACTGCCAGTATTCTATACAGCAGTTGCTCTCCTAACTCGCGCAGGCGTTTGATGTAAGACAATCCATCAATGCCATGATGTTTACATCACCGCGCCCAGCTGTTTACCCTGAACATGGCTGGATTATTGGCTCTAGTAATGACTGGATGTAGATCTCTATCTCTGTATCTGCCCACACTTACGACCAGCGCACCATCATCATTCCTGCTTATGATCATATCTGAGGTTTATTTCTATCCAGTGTGTAAACACCCACTGGTGGCAGAGAGCATAAAATGCATTGCTGGTACTGTGTATGAATATGAGCGCAAGAGTTGATGAGAACTGTGGTAAACGCTTGGTGGATTGCGCAATATCTTTCCCTGGTTAGAGTGCTGTGCTATGCATTACTAAATCCAAGTTCGTTGCGGAAGTAAATAGTGGTGCGTCACTTGCCGGGTGCCTGTTGCCTGTCTGCCGATTACAAGGGTTTATCTGACTAGGAATCCCAAGTGTCAGGTTAGAGGAGACAGAAATAGACGGTGAAAGAGTAATTGATCTGCTAGACTGATCTCCCATGGCCTACTGCCACTGTGACCAGCCAGTACAGGGAAGAGGTGCGGTGTTTTATGTGAAACATTGTCTCTTGATCAAAGGTTCACACGCACTCTGGCTGTGGCAGGGACGCAGTCATCATCAGCAGTGCATCACCAAACATCTGACTCTATTTAAGTTAGTGCATGATGTCTTCGGCGGATTTCTGATGTTGTTAAAATTTGAAAAGAACCAATGTGAACTATCCACAATGCACTTGTGAATGTAACTTCACTTTTTATGTTTTGTTCTGTCGGTAGGAAATTCTTGAAGCATCTCTCTCACCTGCTATTTTATAAGATCCTAGGAGAAGTCAACCAATTGCTTCGCCGCCATTCATCCATTAGTATACTAATACTAATGTATACATTAGTATTAGTATACTAGTACTAGTATACTAGTACTTATGTATACTAGTGTGTAATGAAATTGTTAACAGTTCATAAGTAATTTATTGTTGTTTTTATCTGCGTTTTTGTTACGTATCCTGTGTTGACGTAAGCATTGCTGTTGATGTACGATTTGATTTTCCAAATTCGAAACAAGTTACAAGGCAATGAGTTGATGGCACGTTTATTCTCAGCTCAACCATGGATAAGTACAACCCCGCAGATAGATATGCTCACCTTTTTCTTTGTACCAACAATTCAGGTATGAAAAATCCATTATATAAAACAAGGGAGTGCAACTATTAAAATGAGAATTTTTCCTAGAGTTGGTAAGTTTTTCTACCACGTAAACCATATAGGTAGTAGAGCATTCTCATGCAGTGGTCCACTAGTTGATATGGTCGATTTCTGTCATCTCAGCAATGCTGCGGGCGTTTAGCCTGGACAGATGAGCATTCCATTGGCTGCAATCAGAAGCCAATCGAATGCTTGATTATAATTGATGCGTGAATCCAAAACGGGGAGGTGAATGGCGTAAAACCCAAAACGTGTTAGTGTTAAATTATTCATTTATTAATTTATTTAGAAAGATGATAGCAGTTTAAAGAAGAGAATGCTCTTCTCTGGTACTGAGATGACATCCAAGTTTTGGCAGTTTTGGCTGTGAGAGTTTCCTCACATCCTTAAACTCTGAGTCCTGATTGGATGAGACCTGGAGGAAGACAATGCTACCATTAGAAATCAGTGGGCTTATTAGGAATGACTGTTTGCTGAGACTCTAGCGGATTCTATAGAATATGAAAGGTATCAGTGAATCCTATTATCATTGGATTGCCACCTCCCTCAGTTACTCTCAGTTACTGTTGTTGTTATATGAGTAGTATTATTATTATATTGCCACCTTTCTCAGTCTCTGTTGTTGTTACCTGTGTAGCAGGACAATAAAATTACTACTTCTTTAGGAGATTACGTTTCACCTTATGGCCGCAATGGGGCTAATGGAGCTCTATATTACTGTTTAGTGGGTGGCTGAGTACTATTACCTACAGGTATAACTCACCGGCGAGAGCTCCTGAGAAACCAGCGTTGTAGTCACAGGCCACTTCGTTTTTGACAAAGTCTGATCTCACATCCTCATAGTAGTCGTTAGCATCTGGACCTCCGACCAGAGCGCCGTACAGGATGTTCGGATTATCATTGGGATCGTTTACGTCGCAGTAAGAGCTGCTTCTATCACATGACCTGCAACGTCATTAAAGTTAGGAGTTGCAATATCATGCTGACTTGATCTGCTCTCATTATATAGTATGTAAACCTGATGGTAACTACTTACGCGGCCCTGTGGTGAGGCTTCTTGGGGTAGTTATTGCCATAGCCAACCACGTAGCTCCTGGTGTTGGCCCCCTCTCCAAGCATGTAGTTGATCTGGTCCTGAGCAAACTTCTCATTGGTGGCGGTGTTTGAGCCCTTGCTGGCAGCGAGCATGGCTAACAGAGCTGTATTGGCTGAGAGACGGAGAGAGCCCCATCGATCTCTCCAGGCCAAACCAAGGGGAGTCTTTGTGACTGAGTTCCTCCAGTCAGACAGGAAATCGTTAACGGGCGTGAGGTAGTACTGGTTTCCAGTGAGATGGTAAATCAACCACTAGAAAGGGAGCAGCAATCAGTCAGTATGAGTAGAGAGAGGAGTGAGAGAGGAGTGAGAGAGGGGTGAGAGAGGGGTGAGAGAGAGGGAGAGAGAGAGAGAGAAAGAGAGAAAGTGAGAGAGAGGGAGAGGGAGAAGGAGGGGGGGGGAGGAGGGGGAGGGAGGGAGGAGGGAGGAGAGAGAGGAGAGAGAGGGCGAGAGGGGGAGAGCAAGAGGGGGAGCGCAAGAGAGGGAGGGCAAGAAAGGGGGAGCGAGAGAGGGAGGGTAGAGAGGAGCAGGAGAGAGAGAGAGAGAGAAGATAAAGAGAGAGGAAGGGTGAGGTGGAGAGGGGGAGAGAGGGAGAGGATGAGAGAGTGGAAGGTCTTACATTTGCTATTGCTGTTTTCTCGTCCCAGGTGACAGCCCAGATACCATTCCGAGGCCGTTTGCCGATGAAGTTGACAGCGTCAGCGAGGTAGCTGCCGTCAGCGTTCTCATTGTGTGCAAATGACATCCATGCAGCCGCTTGTGCCTTCTCATCCTCAAAGTGATTTGATCTAACATCAAATAGCAGTGAAATAGTATGATGGTAAGGATGGATCAAAACCAACCAATGGATGCAGCGGGAGACAACTCACCGGTAGAAGTCGCCTGCGTCACTGATAGCATTCTGATAGGTACCCTGAAGTCGAGGATGCTTCATGAGTTTGTATAAAGCTGTGGCTCGGTTTAGAAGTTTCATACTGTATGAGGGATCTGCAAGTAACCCAGTCCGGTCCTGAGTATTTCTCATTCGGCTGATCGGAGCGAGATCTATGGTAGATACCCACCAATGCTTCGGAAATAGATAGATCCAGCAGCCAGTGCTGACACTGTCTCTCCCACCACATCAGCGCCACCAAAAGTGCTGTCCTTGTCGATGACGTACGCCGGTCTCCTCATTGTCATCCTCTCAGGGCTTCCCCAGAAGGCGTGGTCAAGATGGCCGTTTCCCACCTAAGAAAGGTTATGGTACAATTATGACCTGTTGGTTCCTCTCACCCTCTCTCTCTCTCTCTCTCTCTCTCTCTCTCACACACAAACTCACAACACACAACACAAC
>ERZ1740065.738-NODE-738-length-18252-cov-12.589273_pt1 | contig 18252 bp, 7 predicted proteins | sample MGYA00581738_ERZ1740065 | MGnify/ENA primary metagenome ERZ1740065 (study PRJEB43018, sample SAMN04849749) | marine metagenome | isolation source: floating plastic debris | place: Pacific Ocean | collected 2008-09-01 | study: EMG produced TPA metagenomics assembly...
GCCTCTCTCCCTCTCCACCTGCCTCCCATTCCACCTGCCTCCCACCGCAAGCTGCCTTATGGGCAGCATAATATGACAGTGCCACTCTGATAATGAAAGGCACAGCCTTAGCTGAGGTGTAATGAAGTAGGATAAATAATTTTGATTCACGATCACATGTCCTCACAGGTGATGGATGACAGTTCATTAAGTGTAGCATTAGGATTTATAATATGTTGAAGTAACTAAATGGAAAGACCCGAATTTCTTTCTAACTACATAAGCTAGGTAAAACCCAGTTGGATTCTCAAAACATGGAAACAGCATGGTCATCCACTACTAATTTGTGTTAGGAGATTGAAAATGTGTTGTGAACGGATATGAAGCATAAGGATATCCGATAAGCAATCCCACTGAAATTCTCTACTCTTAAGCAGACTCAAATTAAGGTGGTGCCATCATACTGCTACTGATGCTGGTAGAGAAGAAACTGACTGAAGGTTTAAGGATTTGGCGTCACCATGATTCATACAGCGCAGTACCAGCATAACCTATGAAGCTTTGCTTAAGTTGAAAGTTTATGGGCTTATGAAACACATTGACCACCGCCTATGCATCGGAAATGGCTGACTGACAGGTAAAAACTCAACTATGATCTAAGGTATCAGACAACTATGCCTTGAATAAGCCTCAAAGTACCCGTCTGGCAGACTCCTACTGATGTAATTCTTAACAACCTTCTTGGCTCTAGTGCTTGTGGGGTAAAGAACTGAACACAGAGCCATATCAGTTATTCAAGGGGGGTGCGAAACCTCTGAACCCGCCCCTGGTCCATAGCTCTCCACAATGCACCCTTCCTTTGTCCATTCCATGAGAGACTTCATGTCTACTCAAATTCTCTAACGTGCTCATACCGTCTTCCATCCCACTAATCTGTGCCAATCTATTTCAATTTTTATGAGTTTTACTGACATGGAATGGACACATAATACTTGTGTGCCACTAGCCAAGCTCACTGGGACGGCAATTTACTTGTATGAAAGGATACCTCATCAGCTTTGCTACTTCCCAGCTGTAGACTGGTAGACTGAGCGACAAGAGCTGTTCCTAGCTGCCACTAGGGATAGGGAGTTTTGCAAGAACTGTGGAAAGTTAATCAACTGTTAGCAGTAGGCTGTCAAGATAGTTACGATACCGTGATAATTACCAGTAACTTACTATGACCATAATGATAGTGACTCAACACTACCGTGATAGTGCAAATCACAAATCACAAACCACAAACCACAAACGGCTCATCGGAAAACACACAACTCTGTACTACTGATTCATGTTGACTAGTACAGCTGGTGTGCAGTGACGACATTTTACTATTGATTTCTCACCAACCAATGAGAGATGGCTTTTCATACCTCTCAAACATTAGTACGTTTGAGATAGTTTGACATTCAAAGCTTGAGCTGCAGACAGTTTCAATGGGCCACAAGGAGCGCTCAGGCATGGCAGAAAGCAATCGAATTGAAATCAAGGTAAGAAAGAGGCAGCTTACAATAGATGATATTCACCTGGTCACTTCAGTTCCTGATTTCTGTTGTAGTAGAATAAGACAGGTAATCACATTGTGCTAAGAAAAGATACTCTAAAAAATACTGAAATCACCACAAATTCACATGAATGCATACCAATTTGATGTTTAGAATACCACTCTGCATGTGGAATGATCAGAAGGTAAGTCGGTGTTGAGAAATCAGCCGATGAAATTTTTCCACTGATGATGTATGTGAAGGGGTAAAACCAGTATGGCTATGTGTTTTTATAGCAATATCGGTGCTAATAAAATAGAACTGAAGATTCAAACCCCCCCCGTTGACCTTGCGTACACATGTTGATACTGATGCTCACAGGACATGCTTACAATACAATAGTATTTTTGTGGCTCAAGTGAGAGCTCTGTTTACGCGAAGCCTACTTGAGTCGTTACATAACGCGTAGCCTTTACACATAGCTTTACCCCTTCACATACATCATCAGTGGACAAATTTCATCGGCTAATCTCTCAACGCTGACTTACCTTCCAATCATTCCACATGCAGAATGGGATTCTAAGACATCAGATCAAGTATGTGTACATGCGAATTGCTGGTGATTCCAGACTATTTTTAAGTTTGCTTGTTCTGCGTTTTAAGTTCAGCAAGAACATGTGGTATTGAAAATTATTGGGAATATGGTAATCAAAGAGGGTTGTGATCCCAGGTTGAATGTTTGAGGTTTGGTGGCGTTTTAGCCGTATAACAAGAGCCTATTTTATGTACATGGTTTCCAAGGTATGAATTGACACCAGTGCGGCCAACAGTTCTGCAACTGATTTATATGAACTTTAAGCTGGTTTTTAAGCGCGGTGTTAGCTTTCGTGATTATTCCTGGTGCTTCAAGCCACTAACTAGTGCATATATACAGTAACTCTTATGCCAGAGACTATTATATGCAACTGTGTTTCTACCGCAATCTTGGCTTACTTTTCAGAGTGCCCATATCAACAGATACGGCACCATAGCTGAAGATGAAGACAATGGCAGAAGTGACAGTAAGAAAACCCGCATCGAGGATAATCTTATCGATAAAGCATCTGAAAATAGCAGAATATCTCCAATCGTTGTCGTGGAAATAGCAACGTGCTTCCTGATTTTCTTTGGTCGAGTAAGTCACAGTTTCCCAGCGGCAAAGGTTATTTACATCTTTGATATACCATAATGAACAACACCAAGGTAAGGTTAACCTATCCGTCAGTTCCTACATGAAAAAAGCAAGATTCTAGAACTTAAAAAAATCAGCATGGGGTTGACAGTGGCTGGTAAAGCTCGATCAAATACATGATGCGTACCTAAGTTATTACTTGATATAAAGAGCAAGCTTGAACAACCTGCACTTGTATGTCCTAAACTCGAGCCACGAACAGGAGGGTAGGGGTAATGGAATAGTACGAGCTAGAGTTTTTTGGATGGCTGGGAGACTGCTAGGCAGAACTGAAGGTGCGTGTAGTTCCTAAAAGCTCATCAATTTTAAGGAAACTCCTCAGATTATGGGCATGTCACATAGTACAACCTGTCTACTGAAGTTAGATACTGATAGAACCGGAAGGGAATACAGGATGATTGATCATACTGGTAATACCTATCTAATGACATATAATGCAGGGAGGCTCCCTCCCTCCCTCCCTAGCACTCTCTACCCCTCTTTCCATACCCTGTCTCTCTCCTCTGTTCTCTCTCCTCCATCTCTCAATATCCCTCTCTTCATACACCCCTCTCTCCCTCAGTTCCTCAGCCCTTCAGTAAATTTAGCTGAGGTGACAGTAATCTGCACACGTATTTTAGAAAGTCCAGCTGTCTAGGGTCTCCGATAACAATCAAATCATCTGGTGCCCAACGACTGTGCAAGTGCTTCCAACTACCTAAACGCTGCACAAGAAGCATCGCCTGTTTATTTCTACTCTCGCATTCAGTGATCTAACCCATGATGTACAGCTAGGAGAGAATGAAGTCCTAATTCTGGTGTTGCGAAAGGCTGGCTGCTGAGTCTTCTAGGTTTATAGAGGAAAAGCTACTAACTTTGACTAAAATGCTCTAGGATAAGTGGTCCTGCCTCGTTGCTGACAACATTTCATACACCTCTAGTTCATTAGAACCTCAGACGTGCGTCTTTGCATTGCATTACGTATTTGTAAAACGCAACATATAAATAGTGCATTTCATGCAATGCCTTGATACATCAGCAGTTTGACTCTCCTATCGGCAGGAGCAGCGGCTTCATACGCTGGCGTTAGATTGGTGTTGCACTAGTATTATGACAGACTTAGCATGCTATCACCTGCTAGTACTAGCAAAAAACCAGCGTAACAGCAGCTTCACAACGGCGCTTATGAAACCGGCAGGCCTAACGATAGGAGAGTAAATGATGCCGATACATCTTTGTCAGTCAACAAGCACACTAATCCTGGCTGCAGCTAATGTCCTGATGGGAAGCTGCATTTTGTGTACTTGATGTTTGTTGAATTATTGCAGGGGTTGTGCTTTTACGCTCTTGGCCCCACTCTACTGGATCTTAGCCAACTAGCTGGAGTCCCTGTGTCCAGTACAGCCTGGTTATTCATTTGCTTGGCGATTGGACTCATCACTGGAACTCTGTCTACGAATGCCATCTTCCCACGGTAGGAACCTCATGCATCTCATAAACTTCCAAATCATATCAGGGTCAAATAATTGAGTCACTGAAGTAGCAGTGAATGGTCAAACTAATACTAGATGAGAGAAACAGTGCTGGTATGTGATGGTTGCTAGGCTACCCCGGCTATCTCCTCCCATATGACAGCTCTGCGCTACTCATTAGTAGCGGTTGAGTCAATTTGAATTCTTATTCTAGGCTGGATTGTTTACTTTACCAGCTGGGGTAGCAGCAAGCATGATTCAGCCGCAAGTGGCTACAAAGTTAGGCAACGCCTAGATGGCAACATGGATCCTACTGGGGGAACCAATGACATATCAAGTTTAGGAGGTGTATGCAATCATTTGCCCACTGGTAGGCCGGTGTCCCTTCTGCTGCCAGATTTACACTGCTGGGTTGTTTGTGGCATCATAATGGCAGTTTACTGCTACTCTGGATCTGACAGTGTACTAGTAATACATGAAGCGTGTGTACCATAGAATCACAAATTTAATAAATTCAGAAATATATCACCACAAACCAAAGACAAAATAGCAAGAATGCAACTGCGCAATTGATTGTTTCTTGATTCTTGATAGTCAGAGTACTTCATCTAATCGGACAAAAATTCAGCCTTCATGAAAAGCCCTCCATATCATGGTTGTCCTGTGGTCTTGACAATTTTACATACTGGAAATCCTACGACGAGCATGCTACTAGCACGCTTACTAATTAGTGCAGTGCAGCTGAGTGGTGTTATGAAAAATTGGCGTCCGGACAGATTTCAATGTCCGTGGATATTGCTACAACATCTGCTTTTTGTTTATGAGGTGCCCACGCCCACAGAATTTAAAAATTCACCGTCCACCAAACTTGCTCTCAATGGAATGGATGTTGATGGTACGTCCGCTTTGTGAAAACTCTGACTGGACACAGCCACCACGTTAGGAGGAGACAACTCTTATCTTTAATTGTCAAATTTTCGTCCAGCCGTAATTCAAGATCCATCTTGATTAGGAAATTAAACCATTCTGCCATTTAGTGCGAACACCACACACCAGACTGAACTAACTCCCTCTGTACGCTTTATCAGACACTAAATATACCCTAAGCCAGGGTAAAAAATATATAATTTTGGTTTTTTTAAGATTTTTCTCCACAAAAAAAAATACTGAGACTCGAGAAACTATACGAACGCAGCTTTCTTCTTACATATGTTAGCGTTGTAGAACAAAAAGATTATGCAGTATCCGTGAAACATGAAGCATTCAATCTAATTTTTCAGTTTGATAAGCCGAATAATTGAGAAGGCACTGATAAATAAATCCAATTGAACCAAATTTATTATTGTAGAGTGAGAATTTCAGTTCTATGCACGCTTCTGAAAGTGGGGGCGGATGAGTATTTCACACTCATTTCCAACCGTTGTACTAACGACCGCGGACGCGTCTTAATTTTCAACTGCTGCTGATTCAACGCAACAGTGGCTAATGCGTAACGTCCCAGAACTACTAATAGCATAATATCTGAGCAACGTTCATGAGCGTAGGGAGTGCCTACGGACCGCACGATAGACACATAGACAGATAAACTACGCAAAAAGTTACTACGACCGAACAAGCTGATTAGGCGGATTGATTTGACAAATGAGCGGAGCGCCCAAGCACCCATGCTGGATAGAGCCCTGGGTTATATCAGCGAGATGACTCTATGTGCCTGGTCACCAGGCTCAGCAGCACGTTTCCGAGATATAACTGGTATTGATGCTGATGTTTGTTGACAAGTACATGCTGCCAGCCATGCAACCCATCAGTGCAGGGTCCGTCTCCTACCTGTTTACCTCTGATTGAATGAATTGAGAAACAGCATCGAATTTCCTCTACTTAACTATCACCTGTCATAATCAACGTTATTGCGTAGCTATGGAAGTTAAGCTGGTACCTCAGCAAATTTAAGCGGTTTTTGTCATTCTCCTGTCGATTTTCTCGCTTACTCCCACGCCTATCCGCACTTACTCCCGCTTACTCCCGCTCATGCTGATGCACAAATATCGACGGGAGAATGACAAAATTATTTAAGCTAACTATCCTGGGGGAATGGCGCGCTCTTAAGGTCCAACCTTTGATTCAATCTTGAAGTCACTGAGTCCATTGTAACTGGATACAGGGAGACAGCCAGGGTACCAATGGGATCACCATCACCAATGCCGATTGGCTAGTATAGGCTGACTCATCACTTAGATATTACAACGTAGATTAGTTCTGATGCATCTCACATGATACATGGCTGTTATAAAACTAAAGATTTTATTATCAAATGCCAAGAGAACTCAACTCTAGATTTTTTAATATCTTTATTCCTTTTAGAATCCACACATCAAATCAGAGCTAGGAGCTCAAGTTAGATAACCTGACTTGAGTTGAACTCGAGTTGTTAATTTGACCACTTTTTGGCCACTTTAGACTCGTTGACCCCGCGAATTGAATGGGATTTACCCTCCGCCTCTAACTGCAGAAGCTTGGCTCTACACTTGAATTTGAAATACTCTCACTGACTCAACCATAATTGGCAGTAGTAGTCAGGTAATCAATGATGGAATACACATCAGTAGTCAATCGATACTGCAATGGATAGTTCGGTTAGGAAGTATTACTGCCATGACGAATGCTACCTCTACTGAGCTGAGATTTCAGCTGCAATAGATGGATTTACTGTATTGTAGCTTGCAATTCCAACTCAATGCCCTAGTCCATCGGCTAGATGCATTACACATTCCTAATTCTCCTGTCTGACCTATTTCATTGCTCCATAATACCTACTGATTATCCACCACTAGACAGAAAATCGCACACCTCTCATACCTGTCAACCCTCCCTGATTTCCCAGGAGACTCCAGTATTTTAGCTGGCAGAATTTAGGATCAAAATTGTAATTATTGGTTTCCTAATGTTCTCCTGTGGCTCATTAGACAGGTTTTTCCTGTGCTAAGTTCAAATGTGCTTAAATATTAGCTGTAGGAGGTAGGGGCTTTGAGCTATGGCTTCTCAAAGTTCAGAAAAAAACTGAATCTCCAGTATTTTCAGACTCACATGTTGACAGGTATGGCACTATTATAACCACAGCAGATTAATTTTAAAATTACCTTAAATAGAATTAAATCTACATTTCTTCAAGATAAATAATCTCAATCAATCTTTCGATTAATATTATTAATATTAATATTATTAATCTCGAATTAACCTTATTTTAATCTTGCCACCAAAGGCTAGCTCCTGGGCTATAGAATTCACAGCAGTATCATTGCTACCAGCTGCAGCCGCTGGTGTTGACATGATTGTAATGCTTTTGGTGGGTCATTAGTGGTATTCAACTGCACTGGTGTTGAGTTTGCTTATGTAAATATGCTATCATACTTGTTCACAGATCTTTTTAGCATATTGTTCTTAGTTTGTCAGTGAAATTTACCCTCAAACTAGCCACACGATTCATCTTGTAGCATGAAATTAATCTTCTAATCAATTAATCTTAGTTAATCTTAGAATAACGCGATTAAAATGCAGCACTAAATAGAATGATGATTCCTAGCTGCTGTTGCATGAGTCATGCGTATATGCTGTATCAGAGATCCTTGGCAGATGATCTCTGACTAGTTCATGTTGAAGCAAGTGCCATACCTATGAATTGTATTTTTCTGGGCCATCTGCAATTGACTTCACATAAACTTCACTATAAATGAATTGAAAATTAACTTCAGTGTCAGGCTCTTGAATTGACTTGATACTTCAACAGCTGAAATTTAAATAAATTGAGAATGAATTGAGACTCCAAAGACAATGAATTTACACTCGACTTTGAAAATTGTGACTTTTCGAAGCTCTACATTAAACAGTTAAGCTTTGTGCATAACATCGAGAGCTAATGTACGATTATAATGTGTCAATGGCAATCATTGCCTTAGAAGAATAATGCTTTCCTAATGAGAATTACAGGTTGCTACGTACTTGGCCAGCACATTAAGAGCAGGGTCCAGCCATACTCAGTAATACAGATGATTAGACGACAACAATCAATGCTTCAGCATAAAGTATGAGGTGATAGCTGAGTCACCAGCTATGAGTTGTTCAGTTGTCTGATACACCCATTTCCGATTGACAGAATTGATTTGCGATTACTCATGGGCGTAGGACTACTGATCCAGGCTGCCTCTACAGCTCTGATACCTGCTTTTGGAAGCCTGTCGACAATGTGTGCCATGCTAGTCATTCAAGGCTTCATGTTGAGCATCAGCGGTGTGGGTAAGTAAATGCTCTTATCCATATTGAAGGAGATGCGCTGTAAACTCATTATGGTGGCGCTAAGATGGAGGAAATGTTAACTCAGAAGTTCATCTTGTAAATATATTATCGCTCTGCTCTCTGAAGTAAATAGGAGAAGTCAAATTTCTTGCTGACCTGATCATGTACAGGGAGTTATCCTCCCTATATTAAGCCTTCTGCTGACAAATTCAACCCAAAGGTCGCTTTTACATATAGTCAGAAATATGAAATAAGGCTAAATTTATCCCACGGGTCCCATAAAGGAGACAGCATACGTTCACCTTAACCTACATATTTCCGTTAATAATTCAGCTGGAACCTTGGGGCAAAGCTCATCCAAAACAGAATGAATAGTTCTATCTAATGCACACAGTGAGAAATATACAAAAGCTGACTTTGGGTTAGTTATGATAGCACTAGGATATTCTAGTTTCTAGTGTCTGGCTTCTATGGTGAATGCATAGCAGAACGTATTGTTGTTGATATGCGTGTATTTCATTATTTGCATTCAGCATCTTGGATCCATCTTTTATGTGTTTCTCATACCTCCAATTTTTTGTCAAACATGACAGCATTGTCTCATAAATTCAGCACAGTACAGGAAGCAAATAGCTTATCATACTATATCATTATCAAACTCTTCTTTACATATGCAAAAGCTGAACAGTACGGCTTCTCTGGTACAGCTATTCGACCCACATTGATGATAAACTTGAACAGCAGTGTCGTGAAGAGCTACAGATCTTTATTAATGGGATTTCATGATCCCCATATCACTTCATTAGATGGCTGGTGATGAGCCTTGGTGGCTTTTATGCATCATCATGTGCGGGAGAGCGCAGGAATGACTGCGCACATGCTCATGAGTGAGCACGGGTGAGCACGGGTGTGCGGGAGTGCGTGGGAGTGCAAGCGCAAATGTGCAGGAATGTGCGCAAAAATCGACAGGAGAATGAAAAAATTGTACTAGTTTGATAACTCTATTTTGGTTTTGGATACAGGAGTTTGGAAGACATGCATCGATCTCGGTGGAGTGACATGCGGTGGTGTGCTGCTACAGGTTGTCTACTTCGGCGTTTCATTAGGAGGGATAATCGGACCTTTCATTGCTCATCCCTTCCTCTCAGACGAAGTGCCAGATGTTGGTGATGGTGAATGGTAAGGCCAATGATGGTGAAATTGATAAAACTGTCAGATGCTTGAAATTTCTGAAAGATTCATGGCCAATAACTTAAGGAAAGTCCTCATCCAGTTCAGAGGCAGATACCGATATTTGGAAATAACGTAACGGCGGCGTAACGGCGGCGCACCTACCAATAGAAAAGTTAAAAATGCTGAATTTTTTCCACATCTAAGAAGAAATAGTTTGTTAGGATTCCTCTCATTCAGCCCTAACTGGAACAAAATAATATTAAAAATCTCTCTTCCCCACTGAAATGTTCAGAAAAAGACTTTCACTTTTACAGTAGGAAAACGCACCTGATAAAAAGCAGAAACTCACATCTGTATTCGGTACTGGTTATGTGCAACATTTGGTATTTTCTACTCGTCTATTGGCAGGCGCGTCGGAATCATCCACTGGTGTTACAGCGGGTGTTATGCTGGTAGCGCCGATGTTACGCGGGCTTTTGTATGAACTTATTCTGCTTTCCCTGCACTTATAGTTGCTTTAGCTTAAGCTTAACATCGCCGTTTATGAAGCCGGCAGCCTACTGATAGAGGAGTAAAATTCCCAACACCTCTAATACGAGATTGACATAGGTTATATCAGTCCAACCCATACAACGACTGATTCCCATGCTGTTTGTGGAGAAGGTGTCACACGCTTTCAATCTTGCTGTGGTATAACTTCAAAATGTTTGATCAACTTTGTAGCTCTTAACAAAGGAAGACAATTCCTAAAACGCTAAATTCCCCTGCCTAAAAACTCCATCTATGATGCTAGGGTAGGTATGGGAAGGTGGTGTGATGGGTGTGCACAGCTATCAATTCTGCAGGTTGGTGGTTACAGTTCAGTGCCTTCTCAGGCACCGTTAACTTAAGGGGAAGGGTTTATGTTGAATGGATGTATTGCAAAAAGCGGAAGAGAGGTACCCAGTATGCTTTCATTTTGTAGGCACAATGCAACAGCACTGAGCTGTGAAAATAGTTCCATGTCAGTCTCAGCAAACCGGTCATACAAACTTGAAGATCATCCTATCCAGCTGACATACCAGGAAACAAAGACTCACGTAGCCTATTTCTATCTCATACAGGCAGCAGTGGAACTGCTTCCAGCTATCTGCTACTTCTGCATGTACTTCAAACTTAAACCACATCAGCCACCATCCACCAATGTCAGATTCCAGCAAGGAAGGCTGACGTTTGATGCTCTGCCGTTCTTGATATCATTGGCAGCACTTATGCTGCTGAACCTGGTGATGTCTGGAGTGCAAAGTGCTTACGGAAACATGCTCATGACATTTGTAGTCCTAGGACCATTGCAGATGAGTAAAACGAGTGGGGTAGTCATCACAAGCATTTCGGGAGCTTCAAAGTGCCTCGGAAATCTTACAGGTGCCTATCTCATCGATCCAACCGGTGCTTTAGGCACCGTCATCTTCTAATAGCTGTCACAACGGTGCTGCAATAAATCTCCCATATTTTTCTCAGCGCCTGTGATTCTCCTGTCGATACGCGCCCACACTCCCACACAACCGCGCACACTCCTGTGCACTCATGTGCTGCAAGCACGCATATCGATGAGAGAATGAAATTAACACTACTCCCTAGTAGGAATTGATCTTAGCGCTATTACGGGCTCAATTTTGACTAACCTCATGCTTCAATTGGCTTAGTCCACTTGTGAAGAGCTCGTTATATAAAATAAGGTCATCTACGACAGATACTACTCACCTCATGTATTTCAGATATGTAAATCCATGTCGCATCCCATTCTTTTAGAGTGTCAAATTAAACAGCATCAATTTGCATGATGGTCACACTCCTATTTTTAAAGTCAATTGACATAATTCCTCCACAAACATTGTAAGAGTTCATGCAATGATTCCCTCTAGGAGCATAAAGTACTTATGACTATGACAAATCGATCTCCTTAGCAGGTACTTGGTGTTCAACAACTTGAGATCAAAACCCTCTTAAATTAGCAGACATCATTATGAACCCAGTTGACCGTTAGCTAACTACCGTTACATTTGTTTACAGGAATGCTCATCAGCAGGATATTCCAGCCGGCTACGATTATATGTGTTGGGACCTTGATCACTGTCGGATGTGGTGTTGTCCTAGTGTTGTATGGGGGCACTCACCCCGCAGTGCTATACAGCATGACAGTCGTCTATGGAATAGTGATGAGCATTGTCCACCCGACCGCTGTTACATGGTCTGAAGCCCATCTACAAAGTAGGTTAAACCCGCTGTCACAATCCGTATTCTGGCATAGAAATTTGAAAGAGAAAACATGCAGTTCATCTTAACTCTGAGTTTGGCGTGGCGATACTGATGGGACATCACATTTTCGGAGTACTTGGCTTAATAATTTGCGCACGCTGCCGCAGGCATGAACGTCAATGGTAGATTCACAAAAGCCTAATATTTTCATTGAACTCCAGAAAACTAGTACAAATTCAAGCCTTTGGTACAGTCCTATCGGCATGCCGGTGAAGCGTGGAAGCAACAGTATTAACTGCAGCGCAATGGCGCACTAAAGTTGCTGGAACACCCATGCACAAAAACAGTGTGACAACAACAGTGTGACAACAACAGTGTGACAACAACATGATGACAATAGAGTAAAAAAGGCCAAAAACTTTTTCAAGCTTAGAATTTGCCTGTCGAATTCAAAGTCTTATAAGCTTATAAGCTAGTCAGAATCATCCTGCCTTTCGGGTTACTCATGTGAGGAAGAATGTAGTACAATAATAGTGTTTCAGTGCTTATCTTTGTATCAGCAACTGACAGAGATGAAATATTTCCCATGTTCAGAAAAAAATGGACGTTCATTCCAAAATAATAGTGCTGTCTTATCTTCCAACTGAGATAAATATTTGTGGTGTGCTGCATATTGTTTTGTGCGAATGAAAAACTGATCCCTTCCATCCCGTCTGTCCGATCTGTCCCATTTGCCTAGTTTGATTAGTATGTCGGTAAAATTATTCTCAAACTTCTATTGAATGTTTTTGTCATTCTCCCGTCGATATTCGCGTACACCCCTACAGATGGGCGCAAACACTTCGTGCACAAATGCGTGCTCATTCCGCACACTTCCACAAGTGTTGATGCACGCATAATGACGAGAGAATCTCAAAAGCCTTTGTGACTTGTGACTTCTGACTGAAGTACTAACCAAATGGACGCCATACATTCTGGATACAAAATTGAGCAGAGTTCCAATCTCTATACTGATCAAATCTTGGCATCAAACCCTCATAAGAACCGGTCTTAGCTAGCAGTGTAATATAATATAATAATGATAATAATACGTTATTTGTCTACTCACGGCAATCAATTGATTTGTAGAGCTCGATTCCACATTGTCCCTCATGATGGTGTCTCGCAATGTTGGGATTCTGGTGCTGCCAACTATAGCCACATCGGTTTTCAAACCATTGGGAGCCATTTCTCTGATGTTCATAGTTCTGATTTCAAGCATTTTAGCAATCTTAGCAACTGCTCTTATAATACTTCTCGTTCGTCAGTACGGCGAAGACGGAAAATTATTTTTGAAGAGAAATATGAGAAACGAAGTGAAATGATATTGCGTTATCTACTGATCTATCAATCGTGTTTCTAGTTATCGAACTGCTCTCTGTCGAAGCATGCAATAGCATGCAATAATTCTTTGCAGCCTTGAACTGTACGTTGTGAAATATGTAAGCTAGGTTATGAAGATCCATCGTTATTTCTTAATGTTATACAGCGTTCTTCATACTCCTACTCTGAGTTCATCACTAATAACAATCAGTATGATATTTACACTACTGAATAGATTTCACTGATATTTTTCAATACAAACATGTAATAATATATACCCCCATCACAATGTGTATTGTGATTAGATGACTCTCAGTGGCTAGAGAGCGCACACTCATTTTCACACTGTCAGAGAAGAGTGAAGAGAGCAGTTGTGATAGGGTCATTTGTTCCGTAATCCCTGCTGAATTCTGATTTGCTGTTGTGTCGGGTTTTGTTCCTGTACTACTCTAAAGCATAGACTACAATATTGTGAATACCCGGGAATTCGTTAAGTTATACCGATCTTCGCCATAGAAATTCGTAAATATCTACGGAACTAGCCCTTCCAATACCGTGTACTATGTTAAACTTGAAATATGTTGAAATACGCAGTGTTGCGGTGATCGGTCAACTAGTGGTGGGTTGGTCCATTTTGTTTCTAGCTTGCCCTCGGTGGTTATATGTTTGTGTAAAAGTGTCTTTGAAATGTAACTATTCAGTGCGTGGCGTTATCTGAGCATATGTAGTTTTATAACGCTATCGTTTACCTCGCCAAATAATTCATAAAAATTCTTTCAGGCCCTAGCGAAAATGTTCAAAATGATTTTAGAACTACAGGGATTAAATCTCATCCTATAAAAGGGCATATAATTCAAACAGGGGAGACAAGTCTTTAAGTCAACAATTATTGAATACAGCTGTGACAGTGCACCCTTATACTCAATCGTACAAAACTGTTTCTCTATTTGCTAAACGCAGATATATATGATAGGGAAGCTTAGCCTTTACATTCCCTCATTTGTTAATTTCTTGCTGTTTTCATGAGAACGTGTGGTCAGGTCATACTCAATTCAATAACTCTTTCTTGAATTCCCAACATATTATGTGGACGAATTGTTGTCAGAACTGGCAAAGCAATGAAGCCAGAGACATGCTGTGATGATGAGCTCTATGGGATGATATTTTGGTACTGACTAGGAGATCTTATGGTTAATGCATGACGTCAATGCATGCCAAGAGGTGTTGACCTTTGAATAGGCGAATGAACCCACCTATGATTGGCCAATGGAGATGTCTCTCCTCCATACTTAGCTAATCATATATTCCACTATTTACACTCCACACTATCCCCAACCCAGCACTCCTTTACTCACCTGGTACAAACCTCATCTCCGTTCTAACTATACATTAGGGCAGTGCATTCTACAACCCACTGCTATTGCTATTCAATACAGAAATATAGAGCTAGTAGGACCCGATCAAAAGGCATAAGTAGTGTTTTTCATAGTAAACTCATCGAAACCCTTGGCTTTAGCGAATCTATTTATGCCACGTTTGAGTACTCACCATACAAGCTGCTACAGCCGCTTAGCTCGAGTCACTTTTGCAGATGCACTTGGGCATCTATCAAACAACAGCAAGGTAAGCCGTGCCTACAATGGGGGTATTGCCGGAAGTCGATTTTTTGGCGACCCAGCACCGTAAGACCTGGAAGTGCCAATTAGGCCACCAAGTCTATGATATATTCACTGCTGGTTCGGCAGCTTTCTAGCATGCAAATAGTGATTAGCATGCAGTTTACGATGGCTTTTATGGCTAGTATTCAATGCTAAACCTGTGGGAACAGCTTCCGCACTCACAATTCATACGGAGTGATTTGATATCCCGCGAAAATGGCTACTAATACAACAAGGAATTACCATTCTATGACATTGAAAGATCTGAAGACGTTATTGAAGGAGAGGAATGTGACTCAGACTGGAAAGAAAAAGGCATTAGTGGAAAGGTAGGAGGTTATTTAAAATCATGATCAATCAGAGGGCGAAAACCATTCAGTAGAAATATTTGGTTACTAAGACATTAGCAGTGCGTGCATGTATTGGGCCAATCCAATTCAGATCTCAACAGAATGAGCTTATCGCCATTGATTATTTAGGTTACAGATGCTGGACTCACTGGGAAGAGTGCAAATGCCTGAAGTAGAAGAATACTTTATATAAATAAATCACTTGAACATAGTTCAGTGCAACTGCCATAGATGATTCAGACATGTCTGCTGTACATCGATTATATTCCATTGGTCGGGTAGGAAACTTTTCAGCGGGAAGGACTTCAGCCGCTAATCCCCTGAACAGGGGCATCACCTTTTGTGGGCTTAGGTAGCCCCTGGATTCTGGTTTGCCTGGGTAACATACTTGCCAAGTCTAGTCAGGATGCATGCTTTAAATATTTTCGTTCGGATCTGCGCACCACTTTGCTGGGGTATTTCTCATGACCAAACCACTAGCCATCTCTGATAATTGCAACCCTGAGAGAAACTGCAGGATTTACCCCTTAAAATATTTATAATGATGCTGAAAAGCGAGGACAGCTCCTTGGAGAGATGTCTCATCCAATGCATTGCAATGAATCCAAATTTCATCCACCATGTGCAGTTTATAAAGTGATCAAACACTCTTTTTTGTGTTCTGGTGGGAGCGATGTCAAAGGGGTGGATAAATTCGTAAGATCGCAAATAATTACACGCAGCATATTTCTTACCAACTTGTATAAGTGAGCAGACTCTGAGCCTCGAACCGCTGATATCCTGTTTACCAATCAGGCGTACTAACCGTTACACCATAGCAGCTTATACTCCACCACATCTTCCCCAGCTCTCCGGAACTCAACTCAACACATCTTACACTAGATACCACATGCTGACCCTCAGCATACACCTGCAGCAGGTCTCCTGCCAGTGCCACTGTGTCAACACAAACAAAACACTTGATTAATGTCAGCAGGTGGTCAAAAGTGTTAGCAGTTGTCAAGAAGTATTTTCCACAAACTTCCTCAGTAGGTTTAAATTCTTGGACGACATCTCTAAACAATTCGTAACTCTTCCTCCTTCTATTTATCAGGTGGATTCAAAACCTTCGTTCTTTAGCTTGGTTCAACAGCAAAAGCTTCTTCCTCAGCCAACGCCTATGATGATTTTGATTCTGGTAAGTGATGTGTGAGACTAAACTCGAAGCTCTGAGATATTTCATCATTTTCATCATGCATGCAAAAACAGTTTGATGATGGTCGCAAATATTAAAGCATTACATTGGAGAGATTTTTTTATTAGATTTACCTTCTTTGTGATTTTTCATTCAATCATACAAATGTTTATTAAGAATCACAGACTAGCTATTCAATAATCTTGAGTACACGATTGTATGGCACGGCCTTTATATGCGAAGACTCTGTCCACACTTCGAACTTAAGTTACAATGGACAGTGAGAAACCCCCCACAATGACCTGGTAGTACATTGCGGAATAAAGACTTTGATTTTATACAATTATTTTTGTTATATTATTTTCCGAGTGTATGAGATATTTTTTGTGCTTGACGTAAGCTTTCTACACTAAACATTGAAAGTGATATTCACCTTCATTTCACCCAGTTGATTCTCCCATATCGGAATAGACCTCAATGGCACCGGTAACTCAATGCAGTCATTAATGTTTTTCTTGTTCTACAGGTGGATATGAGCGAGTGGGAGCAGCGTCAATTGTCTTCCCACGTGTTCAATCAACCGTTATTATTGCCTGTGGAGTCGGAGTTATCTCCACTCTAAGGCTTATACGTGCCATATATTTAGGCTGAAAGCTAGACTATTGGAAAATCTGGCAGCAATAAAATGAAGACGCATATTCAATCCAATCAACTGCAGTTAGACTGTACAGTAGTTGTGCCTCTACTTCTAAAGCTTCAAGGGAAGAAAACTTGGCTTTTGTCATTTCCCTGTCCATATGTGTGCATGCAGCAGATGCGGGAGTGTGCACGACTGATAATGACAAAAACCGAAAATTATCTTTGAGTTGAGCAGATAAAATACTAATGGCTGACATTGCCCCTAACTCATAGGGTCTGGAGGAGGTGATGTCTAGGCATCCAGTACAGCTCAAAATCCAGGTGTTAGGCTAATTTTGTCATAGTAGAATGGAGGCTGGGAAGTGATGAATTCCCAGGAGGATCATTCCACTATAATGAACTATGGTTGGAAGTGACACTGAGCTGTCAGATGCCAGCCTCGGTTTGTCTACTCTATGCAACAGCAGATCCTCATGTCACTCACCCCGAATTGGTGCAACAACTTGCGAACAACTCTTCCATCAATTTGGAGGGAATGCCCAAACTAAGCACACATTCCCAGATTATGGAGATGCCACAGGGGTAAAACACAGTAAATCGAATCAAAAATAGAGGGTCAGTTTGCGAAATGCATTGCGAAGGAATATGGCTGAAGTCATGGCCGTGCCAATGAGTAGGGCAGGTATGACGTTGCCGTATCACTTTATTTTAATGGCTTTAAACAATATTAGGAGTGATCTCCTCTTAGGAAAACTTTCTGGGAAAATTCTGCACTCTTTTGTGACACTCACAACCGTATATGACTGTTGATCATCTCACCACAGTCAAGTGGAATGATATTGACTTTGAGACTAAAAATTTCCCTATATGGAGAAAGAAGAATAATATACTCATGACTGCCAGAATCAGGCATTAAGTGCAGGGTTGTGCCTTTCGTTTTCATAGTGGCACTGCCAATTTATGCTGCCAGTAGGGCAGCTTGCAGAGCACCTGAGCATAGTAAAGGTGCAAAACCATAGTGCCAAAGGCACCTGGGTTGGTTTGGAGAGGGAGGAAGGTGGAGAGGGAGAGAGGTGGAGAACGAGAGAGGTGGAGAACGAGGAAGGCGGAGAACGAGGGAGGAGGAGAACGAGGGAGGCGGAGAACGAGGGAGGAGAAGAACGAGGGAGGAGGAGAACGAGGGG
>ERZ1740065.739-NODE-739-length-18249-cov-16.221776_pt1 | contig 18249 bp, 14 predicted proteins | sample MGYA00581738_ERZ1740065 | MGnify/ENA primary metagenome ERZ1740065 (study PRJEB43018, sample SAMN04849749) | marine metagenome | isolation source: floating plastic debris | place: Pacific Ocean | collected 2008-09-01 | study: EMG produced TPA metagenomics...
CGGGTAGATATGTTGAGTACCGGGTTCAATCTGGATTATCTAGAGCTACAACAGATGGGTAACGCAAATACCGCAGCTGCTGGCGTTCAGGGGAATGGGGAGGTCGATATCCTTATTGGTAAACAAGGAGCTGACACCTTTGTCTTGGGTAATGTTAATCGACCTTTCTACGATGATGGAGACATGAGTCAGCCCGGTCTACAGGACTATGCCCTGATTAAAGGATTTGTGGCAGCTGAAGGGGACAAAATTCAACTGCATGGTTCAGTCGATGAGTATCTACTGGGGACAACCCCCACAGGCACTCCATCGGGCACCGCAATTTTCCATAATCAAGATGAGGTGTCGGAACTCATTGCGGTGGTAGAAAATGCGTCACCGTCAGGATTGGCAGGGGCATTTACGTTTGTTGCGTAGGTCCCACATAATCTCTATTCCTATGGGTGGATACCTGACTTAAAAGCTGTTTACAGCAATTTCTAGTCTTGTAAACTCGACGCATCCTGACGGTTTAATCACCCAGGATGCGTTTTCTGTTGTCAATGACACCAGAAAAGCTTTTTTATGCCAGCTTACACAGGGTTTCGCCACCGCGTTCAATCTGACCATAAATCATGCCAGATGTAGAATGACCGACGGCACAGCTGCCGGTGCGATCAATGACAATGACGCCGCCTAGTCCTTGCACTTTCCTCACCAAATAGTCGATGCCGGCCTTCGCGGCAGCTTGGGCGTCCATATCTTGAAAATAGACAAAGTCCGCAATCATTTTGCACAGGACTGTGCGTTGGAACTGCTCTCCATAGCCAGTGGCGGAAACCCCACAGGTTTCGTTATCAGCAAAGACACCGGCCCCCACAATGGGGCTGTCGCCCACACGGCCCCACCGTTTGTTTACAATCCCTCCTGTGGAGGTGGCAGCGGCAAGGTTTCCGGCACAATCCTGAGCAACGGCACCAATCGTGCCAAGTTTTTGGCTGGGTTTAGCGGCCTCGTGGTCTAGCATCATACCGCCCATTTTTTGAGCCTCACGCCATTGGCGGATACGGGTATCGACCACAAAATAATCATTGCCCATGCGCGGCAGCCCACAGAATTTGGCGAACTCATGGGCGCCTTTGCCAATGAGCATGACGTGTTCACTTTTTTCCAGTACCTGTCGAGCGAGTACGGTGGGATTTTTAATGGAGGTGATGCCTGCCACCGAACCGGCTTCAAATGTTTTGCCATCCATAATGGCGGCGTCCATTTCCACTTCGCCATATTCATTTAGAACGGATCCACGACCGGCGTTGTAGAGGGGATCGTCCTCTAGTTTCATGGCGCAGTGTTCTACGGCCTCTAGGGCAGTCCCGCCTGTTGCTAAAATGCTGCGACCGCTTTCTAAAATGCCGCGAATACTCTCCATATAGTCCGCTTCATTTCCCTCACGTTTAATCTGCTCTAACGCGCCAGCACCGCCATGGATAATGAGAGAGAACTTTTTTGCCATGACTTAGTAAAACTTAAAACGCTCAGGGCTCAACGGTACCACACTCATCTAGTTAGTTTCTGCTGTTGTTGATTTAAGGGATGTACCGATCGGGTGATAAGGCAGTAAATCAGAATTTCTCAGATAAAACCGTTCCGAGGAGCGGCAAAACCTGATTTCTTTATAAATTAGTTGTGTTTGCTACAGAAGTATTAGAATACTATGTGAGCTGATGCATCCTTAACCAACTATGAACTCGCTCCAAAATGCAGGTTTAGGCAGCCTTTCGGTATCGGACTACGAAACTTTAGATCTTGAAATGGCTGAGCTTGAGAGTTTACGTATCCGAACAGAGCTAATGTTGGCACTGCGGGAGTATATTCAGCAGCGGCGGTGGACTCCAGAGGAAGCAGCTAGAGCTTTTCGGCAGTCTTACCCACGTATGCAAAACCTAATGAATGGTGAGATCAGCCGTTTCTCGGCGGAAGATTTGATCCATTTGTTAACTAAGGCGGGGCTAACCATACAGATGTCGGTTCGAACGCCGTCTGTCGTGTCAGTATCTAACCTGTAGCAGGTCTACTGTTGCTTGGCGCTTCTGCGCTCCGTTACTAATTAAGAGCGCTTTAAGATGCTAAATGTCATGAACTGATGGCATTTAGCATGCTCTATCTTTTGTCAGGCTAATTAGAAAATATCCAGGTAATATTTTTGAAACCGAAAGCAAGAAGCTGCCTGGTTCACGTGAATTCATAGGGATAGTCAGCTCGACGTTAGAACGCTAGGAGTTTCTAAGCGCATTAAGAGCGTAAAACTTAATTTTGTTTTACGATTTGAGCATTGGTCAACAATGCAACATACACCGTAGCTGGTCGAGACTGGGGCTTGGTGTTTTTCCTTAGGATCCAATATCCCATAGGTAGGGTTTTTGAACGATAGAGAGCTGTTTTAGATGGGAGGGATATTGTCTCTTTCATACAGCTTTGAAAAGCTTGTTGTCATTTTGAGAATGTTAATCAATGAAGATTTTTAACCACGACATTATGATGAGCACCCTAGATAAAAATGAGGGGGTTCATCTTTTTTCAGGTAGGGCTCTGGGGCTAAGCTCACCGGGGGATAAGGTGCAGCTGCACCCGGACTTGATCCATGACTGGCCAGCTATACAGGAGCACTACGCCCGTATTGGGTTGGAGCACAGCAGCGATATTATCTGGAACGTTGATTTTGATGAGCTTACTCAACATGCGCCTGATGAAGTATCGGTTTACTTTTTTGGGCATGCATTTGAGCACAACCAACATTATGCACAGCGTCTGCAACAGCTAGATAGTGACTGGTATGAGACGGTTCGCTACATAAATTCTAAAAACAACTTTATGGAATTGGCCCATCGCCTGGGTGTGGCTGTTCCGTTCACCCAGTGCTTTGGTCATCGAGGTGAGTTAGGGAATCTGGAGGCTTTTCCCTACCCTTGCTATGTCAAATTAGCTGTGTCGGACCACGGTGTGGGTATTGTTCGGTGTGAAAATTCTGCTGATTTGTTGGCTGCCGTAGAGCAGTTCCCCAAGGATAAGCCTTTTCAAATTCAGGCTGAAATTCAGGCTTCGGCGTTTCTCAACCTCCAATATCGGGTTACTGAGACTGGTCTGGGGCGTTCTTTGGCGTCTGAGCAGATTTTGGATGGCTGTGTCCATGGTGGCAACCGCTACCCCACTAAACATGAGCCTTGGCATGTGGTAGAGCCCATGGCTCAGTGGATGTTTGAACGGGGTATGAAAGGGATTTTTGCCTTTGATGTGGCTGTTGTTGATACGGCTGAAGGCCCAAGCTACTGCGCAATTGAGTGTAATCCTCGGTTTAATGGATCTTCCTACCCGACAGAGATTGCAAGACTGTTAGGGGTTGACACCTGGCGTAGTGAGACGCTGCATACTCACCATCGGCGAATCTCGGAACTAAATTTAGAAGAGTTAGAGTTTGACCCTGCTACGAAAGCAGGTGTGGTTTTGGTTAACTGGGGCACGGTCCAAGCTGGTACCCTGAGCGTTTTGCTGGCGGGCACGGTTGAGCAACAGGCCGATTTAAGCCGTCGCATCAGACATCAGTGGAGTCGTCAGATGGCGGTTGTTAGATAACGGGCGATGGCCAACTGTTGAATGTGTTCAACAGTTGGCCATCATTTGGCTATCGTTACGCCAACAGTTTGGCTTTCTGTGTAGGGGTGGTAACGCCTTACTTAATGGGCTGTTTGCGCTGTAGAAATCCGGTTAAAATTGCTAGGGCGAAGACTCCCAAAATAGCAAATGCCAACAACAGTTTGCCGCCTTCTAGGAGGCCGGCACCCAGGGCTACGATGGGTGGGTTGGAGATGGTTATGCTGAGGATGAGGGCGGGAAGAAACCGTAGCCAGGATGCTTGGGTAAGACCCACGCCATAGGCGACAAAGTCAAAAAAGCCCGTCATTAAAAAGGCGGTCATGAGAAAGAAGTTTCGCTCTAGGTGCTTTTTAGCTAAGTTGTCGACACGGGTGATAAATCGTTTGCCAATGAGACGCTGAACAAAGCTGCGGCCAAACTGTCGTGATAGGAAAAAGCTGAGACTACAGGAGCAGATATCTGCCAGACAAATTACCAGCAGCCCCTGGGAGAAGCCCAGCAGCCCTCCGGCGAGTACTGAATAGGCGGTACCGGGAAGGGCGGGAATAACAACGCTGGTAAACCTGAGGAAAAATAGCGCCAACGGTGCCCAAACGCCAAAGCTTTCGACATTGGCGCGCAGCTGACTGATGCCGTAGCGTTGAATGACCCAAATGAGCAGGATGGTTGCGATCGCAACTCCCGCAAACTTTAGCCACTTACCCAACCTTTGCTTTGTCATCGAAGACCGCTTCCTGCATAAGTTTTCTAAGCTGGTTCATTAGCCCGCCGCATCAGTGGGCCCATGGGTTCTCATAGCGCACTGTTTGCTCTTTTTTCGTCTGGGGCGCTGCCGGGTCTGGCTGAGTGGCGGTGGGGAGACTGTCATCAAGGGTGGCGGTGGGACTGACCTCCTGGAGGGCATCCTGGAGGATGGGAGAGAGTTTTGTCGGCTGGTTAGACGGCTGACGATTGCGTTCTTTATTAATTTCTCGGATCCGGCGAGATAGCAGGCGAATGATGTTGACGGCAATGCCCGGAGTCTCATCAATGGCCTCATACAGCTGCTGCTGGGTTAGCACCAGACAGTCGCAGGGATTAATGGTCGTCACCGAGGCTGAGCGAGGTTCGGCATCAAACAGGGACATTTCACCAAAGCAGGTGCCTTTTTCTAGGGTGGTTAGCTCCTGCGATCGCAAATGTACCCGCACCCGTCCCGACACCACAATGTAGAGAGAACGCCCCTCCTCCCCTTCCCTAAAAATAGGATGGTTAGCCGGAAATGACAGCTCATCCATGATCGACGCTAGCCGTACCAAAAAGTCATCCCGCAGCTCGGTAAAGATGGGAACAGCCCGAACGAACAATAAACGATCAACGCTGGTGAGCATAGTGAACCTGGTTTGTCGCTAAAACCGCTGTGCAGCTAGAGTTTGTGTCAAAGACAGGTCTTGCCAAGACAGTAGGACCCATCAAAAGGTATGGCCTGTAGACAAGGCCGACACATGCGTCCACCCTGCTGCATTGGTTATGGAGTGTACCCCTCTGCTGTAGCCGACGCAAGATAACTCAGTACATTAACCGACTAAGTTTATCTACACCGAACATACCCCAGGTTTGGGGCGTACGCTCACCCCACTCACTCTGGCACCGTACCCACATAGTTTTCCATCATCTTCTGTACCTGGGCCGCCACCAGGGTGTCTGGGTCGTTGGCCATTTTCGGTAGCAATAACTCCAATGTCCGGGGTGATGCCATCTCCAGATAGCTTAAAACAGCCTCTCGAACAAAGCCCACCGAGTGATTTAGGGACGCCGTCACATGGTCAGTACTGATGCTCCACTGTTCGGTACGGGCCACGTGAAAACAGCAGGCCAAGGCCCAATCCGATAGAAAATGTCTCAGTTCGAGCAGATTGCGCAGCCTCTCCTCGGGGCTTAGGGGGGTATAGGCCACCAGCGGACCCAGGACCGCTATGGTGGCCTCCTCGCCAGACTGCTCAAACAGCGTGAGGATGGCGCGTTTAGCCGGGATATCCAAGGTGTTATCTAAAATCTCTAACCCCCTGGCTCGGCTGGAGGCGGAGCCATCTAAGCTGAGTTCTGCCGCTTGAATGGTGGAGGACGGGTAAAGAAACCGCATGAGCAACAACATCCGTTCCATGGCATCGGTCTTCATATCCTGGAGCGCCCGACGCAGCCAGTCAAAGGTGTCTCCGGGGGCCTTGTCGGCTGAGCAGTCAACCAGACCGCTGTAGAGCTGGCTAATAAACTGTAGCTCCTGGTTGAGCAGGGTTTCTACCCCCTGGCGACCCAGCTGATCGAGGGCAATATCAATGTCGGCGGAGCGACGAAAGCTCTTTTCATCTGAGAGCTTGACTAAAATGCGTAGCAGCCAGCGTCGGGGCGCACCCCAGGAGGTCATGAGGTTAGAGGCTATTAGGTTCAAAGCCCTGAGGGTGCCAATGCGGCCAATGACGTTCCAAGCCTGGTGTCTGAGGGTGTCAGACTTATATCGATTGTTTGCCAGCTGGATCAGCATCGGCAGGGCATCATCGCCCAGTTCCACCAGGGCCTGCATGGCTGATTCTCGGGTGCTCTTATAGCGCAGCGCCTGGAGCAGTGACGGATAGTGTTCTTCCAGGCGGGTGGCGGCGACGGCCTCTAGCATGGAGCGGCGTACCCGTAGCGAGTCGTCTTGCAGCAGATTGCGCACATGCAGCCTCAGACCCTGCATATATTCAGCTTCCCCCAGGGCCCGACAGCCCATCACGCGCTCTAGCTCCTCCCTGTGGGTGAGCATCTGTCGCAGAATGTTGGTGGCCCGTGCCCGTTCCGCCGCACTGCCCCGCTTGAGCATCATGGAGGCGGCGGTGCCGCGCACCACTGGGTCAACGTTGCGCTGCAGATAGGGTTTGAGCTGGTTAATATCAGCATCGGCCTGGGTCAGCCACACATAGCGGACGGCCAGGGCCAAAATCGGCGGGTCTTGGGCGGGGTAAATCAAGGCATCCACATAGCCGGTAAAAGTGGGATCTGGGTAGACCAGCATGGTCTCTAGGCTTTGCTGCTGTAGCCCCGGCGATAGTTCGCTTAACATGGGGGCCAATACTTCGCTAATGCTGCGGGGTTCGATCTGGGTCAGCAGCTCGATTAAGGAGCGTTTGTCAGCTTCGGGGCCGGGTTTATCTAGGGCTTCGATGATGGCCTGCTTGAGCACCCGCAGGCTGGCATCGGAAAAGCTGAGCAACCCCCGTTCAGCGGTGAGAACAAGCAGGTTAAGGTACTGCGATCGCAACAAAAAGATGCTGCCCAACCACAGCAGCGACAGCCCCAGGGTAATCAATAAAAATAAGTTGTCTTCCCACTTCAAACCGGTGCGATCGGCCAGGGCGATGATCACCAAAATGCCCACCCCCACCAGACCGATGGCCACGGCTTCCGCCACCCCCATAAACAGACCCCTGGCCCCCCCCAACCCCGGTAAACTCACCAACAAACACAGACAGCTGAGGAGCACCATGGCGGCGGGTAGGACTCCGGTTGTCATAAACAACCCCCAACGCTCAATCAATCGGCTAGAGGTAAAGACCTGGGTGACGAGCTCTGTTAGCCCCAAAACCCCTGTGAAAATACCCAGGAACCGGGCCATGGTATCAACGCTAAAATCCTGCATCGTCAGCTGGTTGAGATACTGATACTCCACCAGATACAGCAGCATCTGGGCAATTACAAAAAAGCTAATCAGCAGCAGCACATAGCGCCGAATTAACTTGCGTAACCGCCGGGCTGAAAAGTTCACATTGGAGACTTCAACAATGCGCCGCTTGGAGTCGGGAAACGCGTGCTGATAGGTGTTGCTGATGTAAAACAACACCCCGGTTGCCACCAGCATGATGCCCAGCACCAGGTAAATAACATTTTTAATATCCAAAAATCCCAGCAGGGCAAATAGGGTAAACCCGCTGAGGGTGTCGGCCACCAGGTTTCCACTGCTGATTAGGGGGAAGGTGCGCTTAATCTCTCGAATGTTGAACAGCTGGTTGGCCAACACCGCCAAATTCAACTCATTCAGGTTGGTGATGGATTCCATCCACAGCCGCATGGCAAAAATCGTCGGCGGTGCCCACAGGGCCACATCTAACCCCATGCGAAATAGGAAAATGGGTAGGCTCATCAGCAAGGCAATCAGCACAATCACCTGACGCAGGGGCAACAGCCGCTGGAGCCAGGAATAGACGCTGCCTAAGCTCACCCCCACCACCGCACTAAACAAATAGATCAGCGGTAGCTTGCTGGCCCCATACTGTTCTAAAAATAGGGCGGCTGAACTTACCTCAAGCCACATGATCCCCACGGACATGAGGGTGTAGAAGGCAAACATCAGCAGGGTGCGATGGCCTTCTTCTGGGCGTAGGTTAAGGACCGAATATAGTTTTTGGAGCCAGAGGGGTTGGGAGTAGGACGGAGCCGACTGCATGGGCAACTAGGAGGGATAAGCGAAATGTAGGATGTGCTTACGGCCTATATTGCCCTGCGATCGCATTTATTGAAAATTTGTTGATGTTTTGTAGTTGACGGTTATCGCCAACCGTTCACGGGTTGCGGCTAGAGTGGCCGTTGGGGCTGTGGGCCGGGAGCTTGGGAGGCTCCACCGGGGTCAGCCACCGGGGCAGGGTTTGCAGGCCGGCGGGCTGATGGTGGCTAAGGATCTGGGCCTCAATGGTGGAAACCTCTTCGTAGCTTAATGCCAGCTCACCCTGGAGGTGCCGCAGCCACTTTTTTAATGGATTTCCCAGGGGGGCCTCCAGTTCTAGGGCCGTCATAAAGGCATGGCGATAGCGATCGCAGTTTTCCTGATGGACAACATAGGGCCTCATCACGTCGGCCTCAATGTCTACGGCCTGCTGCGGTGTGATCCCCAGCTGATGACGCAAAAATTCTAGAATATTGCGCTCGGTCGGGGAAATATGTCCCTGGTGCTTCTGGGCATATTCGGCCACGCTGCGGTGATATTCCCGTTCGGGGGAGTAGGGTTTTGCCGACAGTAGAACATCTTGGGCACTGCCGGCTCCCAGGGCGATGGGAAGAATCTCCTGATTTGTCTCCCTAAGGGCTTGGGCCATGTAGGTTTGCAAGTCCCCCATGGAGATATTGCCGTCGGCATCCACGTCGGCCAGCCCGGTGGCAATCCCTTCGATTAAACAGTGGGTATATAGCGACAGATCCGCGTTGGCCTTGGGCCAGGGCTGGGTGTTGCTGCCCAGGGCGGTAAATAAGGCACAGTTACAGTCCGCTAGCTGGGTGGCCGATAGACGGCTAAGGTGCGGCGTTAGTCCGCCGGTGCCATGGCCAGAAGTCTGGGCCGGTAGCGCTCCCCACATGCAGTCTAAAATCATCACCCGGCTCAAACCCTCTTGAAGTGAGGGCAGTGCCTGACGGATATAGTCACTGGAGATGGCAGAGGTGGTGAGGGTGTCTAACCGGGTGTCGTTGGCTGGTAGATAAATCGTGCCAGTGCGGGCATCGATCACACCGCAACCGGTGTAATAAATCAGACATAGATCCCCGTGGCGACACCGATAGGTCATCAGGGCAATGGCATGGCGCATTTGTCGCAGATCGGGGTTGATCAATGTGATCACCTGATCGTCTCTCAGGCCATCAATTTCAGTTAATAGGGTTTCTTTGAGGGCAGTAATATTTGCGATCGCAGGTGAGTGTTCCGTATGGTCTGTGGCCAGCTCCCCTTCGCTTACTCCAATCAATAGTATGTGCTTGCCCATGTCTGTGTGCTCCTGCCAGGAGTGGATGAACGGCTGCTAAGGGTTTGTGCAGCGGCTTGCATGTATAAAATTTTTCGTAAACGGATTTCAGTTTCAGGATGCTTCTTGAGAACCCTGATTTCCTACATGAGAATCCCAGTTTCTGTTTTGGGTGTTTGCATTACATCAAGTCGGTGATCAGAACCCCAGCTTCTGGCATAGAATAATTAGCCATCCATCCATGTCCCTCCCATGAAACACACCCTTTCTGTTTTGGTCGAAGACGAAGCAGGCGTTCTCTCTCGGATTGCCGGACTGTTTGCCCGTCGCGGATTTAACATTGAGAGCCTTGCCGTTGGACCGGCTGAACAGTCAGGGATCTCTCGCATCACCATGGTGGTTCCGGGCGATGATAGCGTGATTGAGCAATTGACCAAGCAGCTCTACAAGCTGATCAACGTGCTCAAGGTCAATGACATTACCGAAAAACCCTGTGTTGAACGGGAGCTGATGCTGCTCAAGGTCAACGCCACCAACAGCACCCGGTCAGAAATCATTAACTTTGCCCAGATTTTTCGGGCCCGAGTGGTGGACGTGTCCGATGAATCCCTCACCATCGAAGTGGTGGGAGACCCCGGTAAAATGGTGGCCATTGTCCAGGTACTAGATCGCTTTGGTATTCGTGAAATTGCCCGCACTGGCAAAATTGCCCTGACCCGTGAGTCTGGAGTAAATACGGAATATTTGAAAGCTCAGACACCCAGCGCCTTGATTGGCTAGGGGCGGCTTGCTTAGCCCACCAACAGAGTTTTGGCTAAGATTTCAGCAATTCGTTGCCCTGCTCCCGGTGGTCCCATGCGGTGAAGACCGTTTTTATAGATAGTCGCCCGGCGTTCGGGGTCATTCAAAATGGATGCGAGTGCCTGACCCAGCTGCTCAGGCTGCTCCACCAGGGTGACGGAGGGACCGAGGTGGCGTGCCTGGGCCTGGGCAAAGCTGTGGGTAAATTGGGGCCCGTTGCCCGGTAAGGTGAGCACGGGTTTGCCCAGACCCACAAACTGTTCGGTGGCGGTACCAGCGGTTGCGATCGCAACGTCTGCCCGCTGGGCATAGTCCACAAATGCCCCCTGGCCAATGTGCAGCACGTTCTGGCCCTGTCGATAGCCTTGCCCATCACCATGCCAACCATGGTCCATCAGGGCTGTGGTCAGCGTTGCCAGCTCTAGGCTGGGGGTAGCCGCCGTCAAAAACGTAACTGGCTGGCTGAGGTGGTGCTTAATCGTATCGATTCCCCGCAGCAGCCGCTGCCAGTTGTCATAGGCCTCCGGTGCCCGCGAGCCTGGCAACAGCAGCACCGTCAGCTGCTGTGGGTCCTTAACCCCATGACCAGCGGGAATTAAAAACCCATCCATCATTGGATTGCCCGCATCATAGGCCTCCACGGCCCAGTGCTGTAGGCGTCGCGTCGTAATGCCATCCCGCGCAAACACGCAGGTGCTACGCCGCATCAGCCAGCGTTCCCAAGGCATATAGACACAGGTGCGTTGAAAGTCGAGGGCATCCAGCAGCGTAGACCGATCCAAGCAGTGCCCCTGCTCATCGCGCACATAATATTCAGACTTAGCCGTACCGACAAACCCATAGGAACAGCGGCTCAACCAGCCAAACAGTAACGGCACAATATCCCCCACCGCCAGCACCACATCATCGGTGCGCAGCCACTGACCCATGGCCCGCAGCTGCGCCACAGTTAGCTGCAGTAGCCCACCTTGGAGATCCCGAGCCAGCTGCTGACCGTCCATGTAGATAAAACCACCGGAGGGCATTTGTTTTGTTGGCCCAATAATCTCAATACCTAATTTTTGATACTGCCGCCCCTCACCCACAATCGGTAAAGCGGCCATCTTTAAATGGGGCAATAACCCTTGCACAGACTGCAAAATTCTAACGGCAATCAGATCTTCCCCATGCCCATTACTAATACACAGTAGCCTCATCACAGTGACCTAGTCTGGGTTAAGCCGACTTGCCTATAAGAAAACTTGTCAAAAATAAACATCCAGTTCGGCATGTAATGGTGATAATGGAAATGAGAATGTTAAAAAAAGATTAAATTACATGTCTCCTTTTCTGCTTCGTCAGCTGTGGTCTGTGATTGACGCTGCCCACAGCACCCATATCCTCAGCCTAGACGATCAGAGTTTGGCCAGCTGGGTGGTCGAGCAACTTTGCCACCAGTCTCCCCTCGATAATGGTGAGCTGACCCAGGTGAATCGCTACATTCAATCTAAGATTTCGTTGATTCGAGACATGGCGCAGAGTAAATAGGGCGCTAGGCCAAGGTTATCGAGCTTCAGCGAGACCACAAAAAATATTCTGGCTAAAGGCTATTGGGGGCAACTGATTAGGAGCGGTTCCTGGTTGTTCGATGTTGTCTCTATGATCTCGATAGACTACGTAAGTCACAATAGGCAAGTCTTAAAATTTACTCAAGTTTGAAAGATGGTGATCTGCGATACAAAACCCTGCTATCTCAGTGAAATCAGTTCCTATCAGCCCCATATTCTTGTCCTAACTGCCGCGTATTATACGTATTAATTCCTGGCAGGCGATAACATATCGTCTTAGAATGCATAAAAATTCAGGCTTGGTTTTGCCCTGGGCTGCGACTATCAACCGCAAGTTTAGGGGCCAGCCAGGAATTGTTAGCTTTCCAGCCAAACTGGCTTGATCTGTCTTAAATAAGGTGTGTGGTAACTATGTCCAAACGGAGTCTTTCATTAGCAGCGCTACTTGCTGTTGCTCTACCCCTGGCAGCATGCGGTGGTGCTCAAGATGCGGTTGATACGGCAACCGAGGCCGCTGGCGATGCAGCCGATACGGTTGCTGATGCCGTTGGTGGCGGTGGCAGTCGTCTAGACACTGTCCTGAGCCGCGGCACCCTAAACTGTGGTGTCGATGGTGGTATTCCCGGATTTAGCTTTGTTGATGAGAGCGGTACCTACTCGGGTCTAGACGTTGATGTCTGTAAGGCCGTAGCAGCAGCCCTATTTGACGACCCTGATGCGGTTGAATATCGCAACCTAGACTCCACCGAGCGCTTTGAAGCACTTAAGGGTGGTGAAGTAGATATGCTCTCCCGTAACACTACCTGGACCGTCAGTCGCGATACCTCTGTGGGTATGGAGTTTGCGCCGACTACATTCTTTGATGGTCAAGGCATGATGGTGCGTGAAGACAGCGGTGTGAACACCCTAGAAGACATGGACGGTCTATCTGTCTGTGTGGAAACGGGTACAACAACTGAGTTGAACCTAACTGACCAGTTCCGTCAGCGCGGCATTAGCTTTGAGCCTGTGGTTTTCCAAGATGCTGATGCCGGCTATGCCGCCTACGACGAAGGCCGTTGCGAAGGCTTTACCTCTGATAAATCACAGCTGGTTGCTCGCCGCAGCACCCTGAGTGAGCCCGAGGCCCACGTTCTGCTTGAGGTCACCATGTCCAAGGAGCCCCTAGGCCCTGTGACCATCAACAACGACTCCGCCTGGTTTGATACCGTCAAGTGGGTCACCTATGGTCTGATTCAGGCTGAAGAGTTTGGTCTGACCGCTGACACCGTTGAAGCTGCCACCAGCAGTGAAGATCCAAATGTCCTGCGATTTGTTGGGGCAGAAGGCACCTTGGGGACTGATATGGGTCTACCCAATGACTTTATGCTGCGTGCGGTTAAGCATGTTGGTAACTACGGTGAGATCTTTGAGCGCAACCTGGGTAAAGAGTCTCAGTTTGAACTTGAGCGTGGCCAGAATGCACTTTGGACCGATGGCGGCCTAATGTACGCGCCTCCTTTCCGTTAGACAATTGGTCGTAACGGCGTTTTTAACAGACGCCATTCGATAAAAAATAGGGGTCATCAGGCCCCTATTTTTTATTTCAAACCATGAAGTTGGTCCCACGGTAGCCCATCGTACTGCGGCACCTAGGGAATTGCATTACGTTTACTAACAGTTTTAATTGCGTGGGCGAAAAAGGCTAGAATCTTGCCCTGTTGCAACCCTATGATGGGTGCACTCGGTGATTGATTAACCCATGTCTGCCGTTAGAAATGTGGTTTTTGGTAACCCAAGCTTTTAACTCGGAATACGGTTTAAGTCCGTTTAGCTTCTCGGTATCTATGCGCTATGGCCAGTCGAAGTAACAGTCCGATTTCTGGTATCCAGTCTCTGCTTCGAGACGAACGCTTTTGGAAGATTGCTTTCCAGGCGTTGATTGTTTTGTTTGTGGTGGATTTGCTCTGGCATTTTTCAGCCACCTTGAATGACAACATGCTCGGTCGGGGCATCAATTTTGGTTTTGGCTTTCTTGGCAATCCAGCCGGATTTGCCATCGGTGAAAGTCTGCTGGACTATCAAGCCCAGGATGCCTACAGCAAAGTGATTCAAGTCGGTATCATTAACTCCCTGCGGGTGATGATTGTGGGGGTGATTCTGGCAACCACCGTAGGGATTACGGCAGGGGTAGCTAGTTTTTCAGATAACTGGCTGCTTTACAAAATTAGCCGGGCCTATGTCGGTCTGGTGCGAAATGTACCGCTGTTGCTGCAGCTGTTTTTCTGGTATCTGGCTGTTTTCTTTAGCTTTCCAGCGCCGAGGAATCCGTTTCTGTTTCCCAATGCCAACATGAGCTGGCTGGTCTTGAGCAAGAAGGGCATTTACATCCCTGGGCCTGCGTTTACCCCCGCCACCTGGACCGGCATAATTTTGCTGGCGGTGTCTTTGCTGTTGATTGGTCTGGTTTTTAACTCGGTTAAGGTGGTTCGTAGCGGCAGCTATCGAGGCGGCGTTGGCCCTCTGCTGGGCTATGGCTTTAGCCTGCTGATGATACCGGTCCTGTTGGTGGCTGAGTTTTTCCTGTTATTTAATTGGGATGCGGAGAAGGGCCTTTACTTCAAAGGGGCCTTTCCGTCGCTTATGTCTAGCCCTCAGGGGCTTTGGGTGATTGTCCTGCTGGTGCTAATTATTCCCCTGGTGGTGCTCGCGCGATGGCGAACCCAGGTGATTGTAGAGCAGGGGCAGTCTGGCAAACCCCAGCTAATTGCGATCGCACTCCTTCTTTTGCTGGGTCTTGGCATTTTACTGTTTGCCCTCGGCTGGGAGTCCCCCGTTGCTGCCCTTAAGGATGATGGTACCTTTACTGGCGGTGTTACCGGCGGTCTTAAGCTCTCCCTAGAATATGCAGCCATCGTTACAGGTCTGACATTCTATACCGGAGCCTTTATTGCCGAGATTGTTCGTGCTGGTATTCAGTCTGTGTCCCAGGGGCAATGGGAAGCCGCCCGTTCCCTAGGGTTAAATTCTGGTTTGGCCATGCGCATGGTGGTCTTTCCCCAGGCCCTCCGGGTAATTATCCCCCCCCTCAACAGTGAATTTGCCAACCTGGCCAAGAACTCCAGTTTGGCCCTGGCCATTGGCTACCCCGACCTCTACTCCGTGGCCAACACCACCTTTAACCAGACGGGGCGACCGGTGGAGGTCTTTTTGCTGATGATGGCCACCTATCTAATCATCAACCTTCTGATTTCGTTCAATATGAACCAACTCAACAGTGCTGTGCAGTTTAAGGAGCGGTAGAGGACATGACAACAACTTCACCCAATACACCTCTAGTTGTAGAGTCAAGTCCGCCGCCCATAGCCCAGTCAGGACCTGTGGCCTGGCTCCGAAAGCATCTGTTTAATACCTGGTACAACACCCTGCTGACGGTGATTTTGGCCGTGGTCATGCTGTTGGCCGTTTGGGGGATATTTAACTGGGCGTTTCGTCTGGCCGAATGGGCGGTCGTTCCCAATAACCTGGCCCTGTTTATGTCCGGGCTTTATCCAGCGGCGCAGCGCTCACGCATTTGGGCCATGCTGGGGGTCAATGTAGCCATGGCCGGTGTCACGTGGGGCTTGCTCGCTCGCAATCAGGCTCAGTTGTTTGGGCGCAGCATTTTAATCGGCGTCGGCATTCTCTGTGCTGGGCTGATTATTTTTCCCCTGACCCGCCCATCGGCCGTGGCCCTAATTGGCATGGTGGTGTTAACCCTGGCCTGCGCCTGGGGCGGAAAAGCTCTGGGGCAGCGAAAGCTGAATCTGACCCAGTTTCTCTCAGCTGCCTGGTTCCTGGTCTATTCCATCTCATTGCTGATTTTGGCCGGGGGGGATATCCGCAACAGTCTGCTGTTTTTAGTGGCCACCATCGTCCTAAGTATTTGGCTGGCTTCCATTGTCTTTAATGTGCTAACCAAGTTCTCTGTGGTTGATGCCATTAGTGGCAACACGGTCGGTATTTGGGCCATGCGGGTGCTTTGGTTTGGCGGCAGTTTAGCCCTGTTCTTGCCGGTGTATGGGTTTCTGAATGTTCCCTTACCCCTCAAGATTGTCACCATGGTGACGTACATTGCCTTTGTCTCATTGCTGGTGCCAATTTTGGCCGACCGCAGAACCCTGACCACCTTTGTGGTAGCTGCATCAATGTTTGGTCTGGGGTGCTTTCTCATTACTGTGGTGGCCGATCTGATTGGCGGTACCCTTGGGCTTCAGGCCATTGGCACCAATAACTGGGGTGGTTTAACGCTGACGCTATTTTTAGCGATTACGGGTATTGCCCTATGTTTTCCCATCGGTGTTTTGATGGCCCTGGGGCGACGCAGTAATCTACCGATTATTAAGGGCCTATCCATTGCCTACATTGAGCTAATTCGCGGGGTGCCGCTGATCTCAATTTTGTTTATGGGGCAGGTGATGATTCCGTTGTTTTTGCCAGAAGGGGTGCGGCCTGACAACATTGTGCGGGCCATCGTGGGGCTTACCCTTTTTAGTTCCGCCTACCTGGCAGAAAACGTTCGAGCAGGTCTCCAGGCCATTCCCCGAGGGCAGTCAGAAGCGGCGGCCTCTTTAGGGCTTAATAATCCCCTCACCCTGTCGCTAATCGTATTACCCCAGGCCCTAAAGACCGCTATTCCTGCGATTGTGGGTCAGTTTATTAGTCTTTTCCAAGACACGACGCTGTTGGGCATTGTCGGGCTGGTGGAGCTGCTGGGTATTAGTAATAGTATTTTGGCGAATCCAAAATACTTGGGGGATTATTCCGAAGCCTATCTCTTTATTGCCATGCTCTATTGGTTCTTCTGCTACGCCATGTCTCTGGGCAGCCGTCGCATCGAACTTGCGTTAAATACTGAACGGTAAAACGACAAAAATCTGTTAAATCCCGTGTCGAGGGTAGTAACGCCACGGGTTGTAAATGCCAAAATATGAGGACCCATACGATGACCCAAACTGATATGACCATGACCAATCAGTCCAACGGCCAGTCTAATGGCAACGTCGGCAGTGAGGCTGTGATTGTTGCTAAGGATGTGGAGAAGTGGTACGACAACGGCTTCAATGTGCTCAAGGGCGTCAGCTTAGATGTCTATAAGGGTGAAGTGGTTGTGGTGATGGGGCCATCGGGGTCAGGTAAGTCCACTTTTATCCGTACCTTTAATGCCCTAGAGCCCTATCAGAAGGGTAAAATTACCATCGATGGCATTGAGATTTCCCACGACCTCAAGAACATTGAAGAAGTTCGGCGGGAAGTGGGTATGGTGTTTCAGCAGTTTAATCTGTTCCCTCACCTGACGGTTTTGCAAAATGTCACCCTGGCTCCTATTTGGGTGCGTAAGCAAAAGAAACGGGAGGCGGAAGAAATTGCCATGCAGCTGCTAGAGCGGGTGGGAATTTTGGCCCAGGCCAATAAGTTTCCGGGTCAGATGTCCGGTGGTCAGCAGCAGCGGGTTGCGATCGCACGTTCCCTGGCTATGCAGCCCAAAATTATGCTATTTGACGAGCCCACCTCTGCCCTAGACCCTGAAATGGTGCGTGAGGTGCTAGACGTTATGCGGGGTCTGGCCGACTCTGGAATGACCATGGTGTGCGTCACCCATGAGGTGGGCTTTGCCCGCGAGGTGGCCGACCGGGTAGTACTGATGGATGAGGGCCTCCTAGTAGAAGAGAACACCCCAGACGAGTTCTTTAACAACCCCCAAGAAGATCGCTCCAAGAAGTTCCTGTCTCAGATTCTGTAGGGTGTCGTAAGCAAAGCGCAACGCACTAAATCTTAAAACCGGCTTGTTTCACTGCTCGCGACTCTTCTGGACCAGCGTTTTAAATGTTGGGTCTTTTTTGCTGCATATTCTGGCGAAAACTGACGCATTGGAGCTTGTATTCTCGATTCTTTGACCAGCGATATAGTTGTAGAAACTATGCCTACGGTCCTGGAAATTATGGTTTGGGATGCTCTAGCCCTGTTTGCGTCGAAAGAAGCGGGTACCTATGTCGCGAAAGAGGTGCTGGTGCCGCTATTTCAAGGGAGCCTTGAAGACTACGCTAAGGATTACTTTAAGGGCTGGATTGATGAGACCGTTGGTTTTGTCAGCCAGGAGCCAGTGCAAAAAGCCCTGGGTAGGGCGCTAAAGTCGTTTGTAGTACTGGTGGAAGCGGAGCTGGTATTTCAGCGATGCAGCGGGGCGGAGATTCGTGACTTTTATGAAATACCGCTGCGTCAGTTTATGCAGGATCAGGATGTAAAGGCGACATTGGGCCTGGCCTTTGAACCAGACTGTCGCCGTATCGATGCAGACTTGCTGGCGCTGCGGTGGGAGGCTTTGGACTTACATCCTTTACCAGAGGAGTTTGACTGGCCGCAGATTAGCAAACAGTATGTGCGAGAAGTTCAAGGCATTTTACGTAGCTCTGACGAACTGCGAGATTTACTAAAGCTGCACAATCAAGAAGCCATGCGCCAGGGCATTGAACCCTGGTGGGGATTCCCGCTGACTTTGACTTGCGGAA
>ERZ1740065.741-NODE-741-length-18242-cov-6.866993_pt1 | contig 18242 bp, 11 predicted proteins | sample MGYA00581738_ERZ1740065 | MGnify/ENA primary metagenome ERZ1740065 (study PRJEB43018, sample SAMN04849749) | marine metagenome | isolation source: floating plastic debris | place: Pacific Ocean | collected 2008-09-01 | study: EMG produced TPA metagenomics assembly...
GTTCCCTGCGTGCCCGTGACCCGGTTGTTCCGCCCAGGCGTCCGCTAGCGGGGCGTACAAGGCATAGCTCATCTCGTATGCGCGTCGCAGGCCCGCGGGCTGGTCGGCGAAGAGCTGCCCTGAGAGCTGTGGTTGCACGCTAATGGCAACGACGATGAGTGTGGCCACGGCCGTGCCGGCGCGCGGCAGTGCCTTGCCGAGTTGCTGCAAGATAAGCACCGTCACGATCACCATGGCCGCAAGGCCGAAGTACACCAGCCGTTGTTGCAGCAGCATGAGCGTGAGGCCGAACAGCGCCCAGGCCGCGAATGCAATTTGCGAGGGCGACGCGCGTCGCGTCAGCGTCCAGAGGCACCAGAGCAACGCGAACGGTACGAGCAGGATCAGGTAGGAGTAGAGACTGAACACCGCCGGCCTGGCGCCCGCGAGAAACAGGTCCGCGATGGGGCTTCGCACTTCCGAGATGCGGTCGAAAAGCAGGAGCTCGCCGCTCAGAAAGGCGCCACCCAGCAATAAGCCACCGATGAGCGGCACGCCGAGCACCGCCGCGCTGCCCGCAACGATTGCGAGCTGGCGCCGGTCGAACGGCTTGCCGGCCATGAGCACAGTGACGATCGCCGTGCAGAGCGCGACGTAACCGTGAAACGCCGATAGCGTCGTCAGCGAAAACTGCAGGTCACGAAACGGCGCCGAGGGCAGCAGCGTCAGTAACGTCACAGCGACGAGCGTTGCGCCAAACACACGCGCCTGCGGGCCGGGCGGCATCTCGCCGCGCAGCCAGACGATGGCGAGCGCGATGAGCGCAGGCACCTGCAGCACGAAGGCGCCCGTGTGAAACGCGACGGCCGCGCCCAGCACGGCGCCCGCGATGGCGGCTCGCCTCGATTGCTCGGGCGCATCGAGCCAGCGCATAAGCGCGAGCACACTCGCGAGCACGAAACTGAGCTCAATAAAGTGGTGGTCGATGATGCCGAAGCCGTGCAGCGCCTGCAGCGCACCCGAGAGCGCGAACGCGAGCGCGGCACAGGCCACGAGTTCGATGCGCAGGCGCGCGGCTGCGGCTAGTGCGGTAAATAGCGCTACGTTAACGAGCACCCAGACCACGGGGATCCAGCCGAGCACGGCCATAGGCCTTGCATCGGCATCGACGACGCGCGCCAACGACAGCAGCTGCCCGCCCAGCCAGTCGTAGGCCCAGGGCCAGGTGATCCAGCTGCCTTCTGGCAGGTGCATGCGGTCGTCGAACTGTGTGAGGCCACGACCTTCAGCGACGTCAATCATGCGCCGCGCGTGGTAGAAGCTGTCGTTGCCCATGGGCACATAGGCGTCGCCGACCTGCGCGCTGTCGCGCATGAGTGCGGCAAGCCACAAGGCCACGAGCCCGCAGACGAGCGCGACGGCGATGCGATAGCCGCGTTGCGAGTCAGCTTTCGCGTTCACCCGTGAACACCAGGTAGTGACTGAAGAGGTAGTTGCTGACCATGCCGACCGCCGACGATACGACCAGTGCGGCAAGGGGTACGCGTGCAAAAAACTCGGTGAAGAGTACGAGCCAGGTAAACGCGGCGAGCCCCAGCAATGCGCTCACGATTTGTGCCGTCAGGTATTTGCCGAGTTCGCGGCCGCGCCGGTTTGCGCGGCGGTCGGCAAAGGTCAGGCGACGGTGCATGAGCCAGGTCGTCACGACGGCCACGGGAAATGAGGCCAGGCGTGCGGGCAACGGATCCAGCCCGGCCCAGACCAGGCTTTGCAGCAGGACGGCGTCGACGAGGAAGCCGCAGCCGCCCACGAGGACGAACTGCGAGATCTGCCGCCCGGAGGTGACACTCAATCGCGTGATCCCGAATCGAGCACGCCCGGAATCTGCAGGTAGCGCAGGCGCTTGAGCTCCTGCCGACCGCGCGTGACGGTGGCAAGGATCAGGCCACAGACGAGCGACAGGAAGGCGAGCAGCATCATGCCCGTGGCGAGAATCGCCGTCGGGAAGCGCGGCACCTCGCCTGTGTTGACGAAGGTGATCACGATCGGGATCGCGAGCACGATGGCGGCCGCCGCCAGCAACGCGAACATACTGCCGAAGAAGGCCAGCGGGCGTTCTTCCTTGAGCATGCGCACGATGGTGACGAGGATCTTGAGCCCGTCGCCGTAGGTGTTGAGTTTGCTTTCCGAGCCTTCGGGGCGTTCCTTGTAATCGGTTGTGACTTCGGCCTGCGGCATGCCGAGCTCGAGTGCGTGCACAGTCATCTCGGTCTCGATCTCGAAGCCACCCGAGAGCAGCGGGAAGGACTTCACGAAACGACGCGACAGCACGCGATAGCCCGAAAGCATGTCCGAAACCTCGCTGCCGAAACTGAAGGCAACGAGACCCGTCAGCAGACGGTTACCGAAACGGTGCCCCGTGCGGTAGGCGGCATCCGATGATGCGGCGCGCGTACCCGTCACCATGTCGAGGCCGTCATCGATAAGCCGGTCCACGAGATTGGGCGCCGCCGGCGCGTCGTAGGTGTCGTCGCCATCCACGAGCACGTACACATCGGCTTCGATGTCCGCAAACATGCGGCGCACGACGTGCCCTTTGCCCTGGCGTGTCTCGGTTCGCACCACGGCGCCGGCCGCCGCTGCGATGGCTTTGGTCTCGTCGCTCGAGTTGTTGTCGTAGACGTAGATGGTCGCGTCGGGCAGTGCGGCACGAAAGTCCTCGACCACGGTGCCGATGGTCGCGGCTTCGTTGTAGCAGGGCACCAGGACGGCGATGTCTCGGTCGCTCATGGGTTCTCCGTGTGTTGCGCGTTAGGCGCGCCGTGGCGAATGCGAAACAGTCGCGCGGCCGCGTAGGGGCGGCCATCGTCGAGCGGGCGTTCGGCGATGAGTTCGAAATTGGCGGGCAGGTTCGGGTCCAGCGTCAGCGCCATGGCGAGTGGCGGGTTCGACTGCGAGAGCTCGTCAAGCGTCGGTTCACGCAGGCCCGTTTCCGTGTAGAGGAACAGATCGTTGAGCACGACCAGGACGTAGTCGATGTCGGGCCGAGTTTCCACAAGCGCCTGCGGTGACAGCGACCAGGTCTGTTGCAGTTCGCGGATCTTGTCCTCGTGCTGCGGCGTCAGCAAAAAATTGTTGGCGATCACCGAGCACGACGAGTGGTAGCGCACGGGGTGGCCGAAGTTGTTGGAGGCGAGTGCGAGACCCGGCTCCGTGTCGCAGGCCGTCCCGAGTGCCGTAAACAAGTCGACGGCGACTTCGTAGTCGATATCGAAAGACAGGTCGTGCGAGGCGAAGAGCTGGTAGCGCAGCGGCCGCTGCCAGGCGACGGCAACCACGGCCAGCATGACGAGGCTCGCAAGCGCTTCCCGGCTGCGTATCTCAGGCAGGTGGCGCTCGAGGATGAGCGGCACGGCGAGCAGCAGCGCGAAGCTGCCGAAGTACTGCATGCGCAGCTGCGCGAGCATGAGCACGAGGCCAAACAGGCCTGCCGCGGCGATCATGATGGTCTCGAAGCTTTTTTCTGCGGCAAGCCGCCACGCGTACCAAAGCGCGAACAGCGGCACGAGGTAAATCAGCAGCGAGTAGAGCATCACAAGCTGCGACGAGCGAATGGGCTCTAACAAACCGGGCACGGGGCTGCGCGCCTCTTCGATGCGGTCGAACAGCAGGATGTCGCCGCTGATGAAGGCGACCCCGCCGGCCGCGGTCAGCAGAATCGGTGCGGCGAGCACGGCGGCGGCCGCAGCCGCGATACCGAAGCCGCGACGGCTGCACGCAACGCGTGCCAGCAGCGCGGTCATCGCGCCCGTGCAGAACGCGACGTACACGTGATAGCCGCTCAGCAGTGAATAGTCGAATGCGCCCGCGCGGAAGGGTGCGCTCGGAATCGCGATGATTAGCGTGGTTACGGGCAGCGCGATCCCAAACGCGAGCGCGGCTTCACGCGACGGCGAGAGGCCGCGCAACCACGCGACGCCCAGCCCCAGCAGCAACGGCAACTGCAGCACAAACATCCCGTTGTGAAATGCGGGCGCGAGACCCAGCACGACGGCGAGCGCAATGGCACCGCCACGCGCGTCCGGTTGCCGTGCCCAGCGCACCGCGAGCAGCGTCGCCAGCAACACAAAACTGTGCTCGATGAAGTGGTGGTCGATGACGCCCGTGCCGTGCATGAGCTGCGTGAACGGGAACATCGCGTAGGCGAGCGTTGCGACGGCGCGCAAACCTGCGGACAAGCCCACCGCGCCCGTCAGCAGGAAGAACAGCGCCACGTTCGCCACGAGCACGAATGGCGGGACCATCGCCAGGAAGCGCATCGGCTCGGCGTCGGGGTTCACGGCCAGGTGGGCGGCGAGCAGCTTGCCCATGAGGTAGTCGTAGGCCCAGGGCCAGGTGATCTGGCTGCCCTCGGGTACATGGATCGTGTCGTCGAACTCGTAAAAGCCGCGTTCGCCCGCCGTGTCGATGATGCGGCGCGCGTGGTAGAAAGCGTCGTTGCCGACGGGGTGGTAGACCCCGTCACGCAGGCTCGCATCGCCGACCTGCAGCGCCAGGAACACCGCGATCGCAGTGCAGGCGGCCCAGGCCAGAAGCAGCCACTTGGGCTGGTCGGGCTGCGCGGGAGTTGGACGGTCGTGTGACATAACGCGCAAGTGTAGCGGCCAGCGTCCGCCAATGGTGTGAAGCAGTTCCGACCTGAAGCACGCGGTTGCAACGCGCTACAATGCGTCTGGAGAGCGAGGGACCCGCCAAACGGGCCAGGAACCGCATGGACGCACCTGCATGACACCTGTCGCGAGCCGGCTTGATGTCGACCGAATCAGCGACCGCAATATCGACGGTCAGGACGAGCCGCGGACGGCCTTCGATCTGTTGCGCCGCAGCGCTGAGCGCTGGCCGGGTCGTGCTGCGCTGCACTTCCTCGCCGACCCCGCGCGTATCGAGCGGGCCCGCACGCTAACCTTCGAAGACCTGTTCGAGCAAGTGTGCGCCGCGGCGACCCTGTTCCAGACTCACGGTGTCGACGCCGCCGATGTCGTTGCCGTCGCCTTGTCGAACCGTCCTGAGGCCCACATCGCGATTTGGGGCGCGCAGTCCGTGGCGACGGTGATGCCCATCAATGGGGGTATCCCGACCGCTGATTTCGCCGCCCTGCTCGCGTTGGCGAAGACCCGGATCCTCGTCGCAGACGCGGGCAGCTGGGCCAATCGCGCCGACGAGATCACCGCGGCCTGCCCACGACTCACAAACGTCTTTCTCGTCGGCGAAGCAGCTGCGCACGCGCACCCCGATGTCGACGTGCAGGACTTCAACATCGCGATTAGCGGGATTCGCGGCGATCTCGCACAGGCGCCACCCCCGCCCGAACACCTCGGGATCATCAACTGCACGGCCGCCACCCCGGGTCGGCCGCGGCTCGTGCGTCGGTCACTGGCTGCCGAGATGCGCACGGTGTGTGCGTTGCGGCCTATGTTTGGCGATTTGCTCAACGAAGGCACGGTCGTCGCGGGCGGTTTGCCGCTGTTTCACAACTCCGTGGCCGCGGCGTCGGGTTTGTTGCCCTGGTCGCAGGGCGCATGTGTGATCACGGCCGGGCCGCGCGGCTTCCTGAACCCGGATTTCGTCAAGAACTATTGGCGCATGATCGCGCACTACCGTGTCACGCTGGCGTTGCTCGTGCCCGCGGTGATTGCCCAACTGCTGCGCGTGCCCATCGGTGAGGCAGACATCACCACGCTGTCGCTGGCGATCTCGGGCGGCGCGCGTTTGTCGGCGGCGCTGCAGCGGCGCTTTGAACGTGCCGCCGGAGTTCGCTTGCTTTCGAGCTACGGCATCGTGGAGCTCGGCTGTCTCGCGACGATGACGCCGCCTGCGGGCGAACGCCGCGCGGGTTCCGCGGGCATCGCTTTGCCCTGGCACCGCACACGCGTCGCCATGTTCGATGATGCGAACCGCTTTCAGGGTGACTGTGACATCGAGGAGGTCGGGCGCTTGCTCGTGAATGGTCCCGGACTGCTCGAGACCTACATCGACGACGACCGCGGTGATGTGGCCTGGGTCGAGTGCGGCGACGGCTTGCTCTGGCTCGACACGGGTGATCTTGCAAGCATCGATGGCGATGGCTACCACTGGATCGCGGGTCGACGCAGCGAGGTCATTCGTCGCGGCGGTCGCTACGTGGATCCGTCAACGATCGAAGAGGCCTTGCTGCAGCATCCCATGGTGGCTATGGCGGCCGCTGTGGCGCGGCCCGACCCGGTGGCTGGCGAGGTGCCCGTGGCCTACGCCGTGCTGCGCGAAGGCGGCCAGAGCGATACCGAAGCGCTGCGTGAATTCCTGCGCGACACGCTTACGGCGTCGTCCACCGACCTGCCGGTCGATGTGCTCATCGTCGACGCCCTGCCGCTGACGCCACTGGGCAAGGTCGACAAACGCGCGTTGCAGCAACGTGAAGCGTGCGTGGCCATGGCCAGTATCAAACAGTCTTTGGGCGACGCGGCGAACACCGACGACGCGACAGACTAGCGCTGCGCTAGTTTGTCGTGCGGCAGTACTGGACGCTGAAGAGTCCGTCTGCGTCCTGCCACACCGTGTCGACCGCGAAGCCGGCCGCATCCGCAAGTGCCGCGAAATCCTCGAGCGAGAACTTGTAGGAACACTCGGTGAGCAGGTACTCGTCGGGTGCAAACTCAAATTGTTGCCCGGCCAGGTTGACCGACTGGCGACACCGGCTGACAAGGTGCATTTCAATGCGGCCCTCGTCCTCGTTATAGATGGCGCGGTGCGCGAACGCCTCGGGCCGGAAATTGGTGCCAAGCCGGCCGTTGAGGTGGTGCAGCATGTTGCAGTTGAACGCTGCGGTGACGCCGGCCTCGTCGTTGTAAGCGCGCTCGAGTACCTCGGCGTCTTTCTTCAGGTCCACGCCGATGAGCAAGCCGCCACCGTCGCCGGCCGTACGCCGCATCGTTGTGAGCAACTCCTGCGCCGCCTCGGGCGGGAAGTTGCCGATCGTCGAGCCCGGAAAGAACACGATGTTGCGGTCGGGCATGACGCGCGGCGAGGGCAGCTGAAAAGGCCGCGTAAAGTCTGCCGTGACGGGCAGCACCTCGATCTTTGGGTAGGCCAGCGCCAGCGTGTCGGCCGCGGCCTGCAGGTGGTCGCCCGAAATGTCGACGGGCACGAACACGCCGATACCCGGCACATGGTCGAGCAGGATGCGGACTTTGACGCTCGCGCCCGCGCCGAACTCGATCAGTGAGACGCCCGTGCCGAGTGCGTCGCCGATGGCCTCGATGTTCTCCTCGAGAATGCCGATCTCGGTGCGCGTGGGGTAGTACTCGGGCTGCTCCGTGATCGCCTCGAACAGCTTCGAGCCGCGCTCGTCATAGAAGTACTTGGGCGACAGCCGCTTCTGCGGCAGGGCCAGCCCCGCAAGCACTTCTTCGAGATCGGCTGCCTTCCTGGCAGCCCGCGCGTCACTATCGGTCATCTGGAGTCCTTGCGGTCAGGCGTCGCCTGCAAGTCGGAGCCCCGTGCACTGCCAGCGTGCATCGGGGTAGAAGAAGCTTCGATAGGTGGGGCGCAGGTGGTCCTGCGCGCTCAGACAGGACCCGCCGCGGATCACGATCTGGCTGCACATGAACTTGCCGTTGTACTCGCCCAGCGTACCCGCGAGCGGCTTAAAGCCCGGGTAGGCGGCGTAAGGCGAAGCCGTCCATTCCCAGACATCGCCGTACCACTGCGGGCCGTCGCCTGCGGCCGGGTGCCAGTAGCCGGACTCTGCAAAGTTGCCCTGCACAGGGCTGTCGCCGGCTGCGGTTTCCCACTCGGCCTCTGTGGGCAGGCGGGCGCCTGCCCAGCGTGCAAAGGCGTCGGCCTCATAGAAACTCAGGTGCGACACAGGCGCGTTTGGGTCGATGTCGCGCATGCCGCCCAGCGTGAATTCCTGCTCGAGATCTTCGGACCAGTAGATTGGCCGGCACCAGCCTTCTTCGGACACCGTGGCCCAGCCGTCCGAGAGCCAGAGCATGGCGTCGCGGTAGCCGCGGTTCTCCACAAAGTCGCGGTACTCGCCGTTCGTCACGAGGCGATCGGCGATTCGGTGCGGTTGCAGCAAGGTGCGGTGACGTGGCGTTTCGTTGTCGAAGCAGAACTCGGGTGCGTTGGTGGACGCGCCGATCTCGGCTTCGCCGCCGGCGTGGCGAATCCAGTTGGCGGCCCGCGACTCGGCCCGAGCCGGCACGGCCAGGTCGGGACACATCGCGGGCTTGAGCGGGTTGCACCAGAGCACGTGCTTGATGTCCGTCAGCATGAGCTCCTGGTGCTGCTGCTCGTGGTGCAGACCGAGCTCGATGATGTTGCGGGCTTCCGCGTCGACGCCGTCGCGGAGCAGCGTCAGCATCGCGTCGTCGACATGGGCGCGGTAGTGGTGCACTTCTGCGACTGTCGGTCGCGATAACAGACCGCGCCGTGGCCGCGCATGCATCTCGCCGGCGCTTTGGTAGTAGCTGTTAAAGAGGTAGGCGAAGTGCGGGTCGAACGGCTGGTAGCCCGGCGCGTGCGCGGCCAGCACGAAGGTCTCGAAGAACCACGTGGTGTGCGCGAGGTGCCACTTCGTCGGGCTGACGTCGGGCATGGTTTGCACGACCTGATCCTCTGCGGACAGGGTCTCGCACAGGGCCAGCGAACGCGATCGAACTGTGTCGAAACGTCCGGTCAGGGGGTCGTTGCGTAGGCCGGCGTCGCCGGCTGCGGCGGCCATAGCGCTATCCGCTGCGTAACAGGAGTTAAAGGTTAGAGAGGCGCCCGGGGGCTGTCAAAAGTCGGGCGCGTCCGCGGCGTAGAGGACGCAGAAGGCGCGTGCGCAGGAGTCGATATGTTCGTCGAGTTTCTCGATCGGACGGCCAATGGTGACGGGTTCGATCCAGAGCGCCTGGTTCAGCATGCCGAAAAAATGTCGCAACGCCGTGCGGGCATCGCACTCGCGAAACAGCCCGCGTTTGATCATTGTTTTGAACGCTTCCTCGACGAAGGCCTGGCAGGCTTCGCCGCCGTCGCTGGTCACGAGCAGGTCGCGCAGCTCGGGGTGTTTGTGGGCGGCGCTGATCGTGATGCGCATTAGTGGCAGCAGCGCAGTGGCAGCGAAGAGCTGCTGGTGCCATTGGGCGATAAAACGCGCGGCTTCGAGTGCGGACTCGTATTCGGGAACGCCATTGATGAACGGCTGGCGGGATCGCTGGATCTCGCGGTCGAGTATGAGGCCCAGAAGGTCCGCCTTGGTGCCAAAGCGGCGGTGGACTTCGGCCGGCGTCAGACGCGCCTCGGACGCAACGCGCGCCAGCGACGTGTCGGTGTAGCCGCGTTTAAGGAACAACGACAACGCGGTATCGAGAATGGCCCGCTCACGCAGTCCATCCTGGCCGCCGCCTGGTACTTCTCCGCCGTCTGCTGGTGCCTCGTGACGGGTCACAAGGTCGCTCCGGTGGGCATCATTCCCCCCCAAAGTCGAATGCTTCGCTACGGCCGGCTCTCGCCGGTGCCCCGTACATTCAACAAGTCACACACGTCATTGCGCTGCTGGTCGCAACCCCCCCAAGCCGACCGCGCAATCGGCGGTGAGTATAGGGAGGCTTTGCATAAAGTCGCCAGCGGGGGGACTTTGACAGTCGTTCGCCGCCGTTTTAAGGACGAAAGTCACATATAGGGTGTTTGCTTGGGCGTGAGGCGCGCACGTCGACCGCTTGTCGCGGCAGCCAAAGACTTATGTCAAATATCGGCCCGCGCAGACCGTTCCTGGAGCACCTGGGACAGGAATTCGCGTTCGGCTGCGTGTTGTGAGGTTTCCAGGGCCTGGCGCAACAGCGCGTCGGCGGTATCGGCGTCGCCCCGACGGTGGCGCAGCGTGCTGTGCGCCACGAGGTATGGGGTGTAGTCGGAGAGCGAGGAGACATCGAGCTGTTCGAGCACGGCCAGCGCCGTCTCTGTGTCGCCGGCTTCGCTGAGTGCGACGGCGCGGTTGATCGTGACGACAGGACCAGGCGACTGGCGTTCGAGGATTTCGTAGAGTGCAGCAATTTGGGCCCAGTCTGTGGCGTTGGCGTCAGGCGCTTCGCAATGCAGCGCCGCGATGGCGGCCTGTGTTTGGTAAGGCCCGGGTCGGCCGCGGCCCAGTGCGACACGCAGCAAAGCCGTGGCTTCAGTGATGAGGTCGCCGTCCCAGGCCGAGCGGTCCTGGCGTGGCAGTGGGATCAGTGCGCCGTCGGCCGCCTGGCGTGAGGCGTGGCGCGCGTGGTGGCAGAGCATAAGTGCCAGCAGGCCCATGAGCTCCGTGTCGCCCGGAAACAGGCGCAGCAACAGGCGGGCCAACCAGATCGCCTCCTCGCAGGTGCGGCTGTCGACGAGCGCGCCTGCGCGGGCGCTGTAGCCCTGGTTGAAGATTAGGTAGACCGTGGCCAGCACAGCCTCGAGCCGGTCTGGCAGTTCGGCGGCTTCAGGGACTGCGAAGGGGATGCCCTTGTCGCTGAGTTTCTTGCGGGCGCGGGCCAGGCGCTGCTCCATGGTGCGTACAGGCACGAGGAAGGCCTGCGCGACATCGGCCGAGGACAGGCCCGCGATGACTTTGAGGGTCAGCGCCACCTGGTGTTCGACGGCCAGCGCCGGGTGACAGCAGGTAAAGACGAGGCGCAGCAAATCGTCGTCGAGTGCTGTGGGCTCGAGGTCTTCGTGGCTTTGTTCGGGGGCGTCGCCGGCGACTTCGCGGCCAGCTTTTCGTGCGGCGTCAATGAGTCGGTTGCGGCCGGCCGTGATGAGCCACCCCGTGGGGTTGTCGGGCAGGCCTTGCTCGCGCCAGGCGATGAGTGCCCGCTCGGCCGCGTCCTGAAAGGCGTCCTCGGCGGCATCGAGGTTGCCCGCAAATCGGCGCAGCGCCGCCACGGCCCGGGGACGGGCGGCTTTGAGCGCTGCGCCGAAGTCGCTCACTGCGGGTCCGGGAACACGGGCCGGATTTCGACGCAGCCCACGTCACCGTGCGGCAGCAGTGCGGCGTAGCCTGTTACGGTGTCGAGGTCGTCGGCCTCGAAGACGTAGTAGCCGCCCAGCTGCTCCTTGGTTTCGGCAAACGGGCCGTCGGTGACCGTGATTTTGCCGTCATGGTTACGAACGGTCGTGGCGGCTGCCACATCCATGAGCCGGTTGCCGGCGCGGAAGGTGCCGTCGGCCTGGGATTTCTCGATGACGGCCATGTGGCCGGCCATGATGCGGGCTTCCTCGGCCTCGCTGAGTGCGTTCCAGCGTTCCTCGGCGTTGTAGATCAACATCACGTATTCCATCGGGTTGCTCCTTTTCTGATGGGTTCATGATAGTTGACGGATGGGGGGTGCTGATTACGACACCTCGGGCAAAAAAAGCGGCTATTGACTCCCCGGGCGGCTGCCGTTGTAATACGCGGCCCGCATCGAGCGGTCCGGCGTCCTGCCGGTTGCCCGCTGACAGGATGGCCAGGTAGCTCAGTTGGTAGAGCAGCGGATTGAAAATCCGCGTGTCGGTGGTTCGATTCCGCCCCTGGCCACCATTTATCTCCGAAATCTTCCTGCAAATTCGCCGGTTCAAGCAGATTACTGCCCTACCGGCAGCCCTATGTTTGTCGCGATCATTCGTGCTCTTGACGGGTAATAAGGAAGACCAGAAATTTTGGGATGTGATGTAGGTAGGATTCACGCTGCCTTAGGATTCAGCGATCCACTTAGGCGCTTGCCGATTCTGCTTTGTTTTCGCTCGCTGTTCTCTAGACGATCTCAGCGCAACAAAGAGTATTCAGAGTTCTGACACCCAGATCGGCAAGGTAGGTGGTGGGCATACAAAATCAATTCAATCGGATCAGTTCCACCTGTTCAATTTACCGGAGCCACGTCGACCACGCGCTTGTGATGCTCAACCGCAGAGGGGTTCGATGGTTCGTAATGGAAACCAAGATTCTTCGTTGACCTAAGTCGAAATCACGGGCAACGTACACATGTGTGCTAACAAGACCAGAAACATTGTTTCTGGAGTTGTTCTGTGTGAAATCAGGAGAGGTTTCATATGTTTGCACGCACTCGGAGCCGCGACGGCCTGAGCATCCAAGAGCCAAATCGCGCGCCTTGCGATAGCGGTTCATCAAATACATCTCTTCACCCTCTACCCTGTGTCTTTCGAGCTCAGCATTTTCTTTGCCTGGGCGTGATGCTGATGGTGATGGCTCTCCCAGCCTACGGGGGAGAGTCCATCCAGTATGAGTACGATGCACTCGGCCGGCTGCAGAAGGTCACTCGTGATGACGGCACAAACACCGTGTCAATCGAATACGAGTACGACGCGGCAGGCAATCGTATCGAGCGGACGATTAACGGAGGGACGCCACCACCGCCGCCAAATAGTCCGCCAACCGCAAATGTCGATTTCGTTGTAGCCGCCTCGGCTACCTGGCTGACTTACGCAAATCTCACAGCCAATGATAGTGCTCCCGACGGCGACGCCCTCACCATTACTGCTGTTACGCAACCGTCGAACGGGACCGTAACGATCCATTCCAGCTCAACCGTGCGCATAGCACCGACTTGGGCCGGAACCACAAGGCAGTTCAGTTACACGATCTCGGATGGCAACGGCGGTAGCGATACGGGGTATGTCGTCTACACCGTTCCGCCTTCTGGAGGCGGGATTGTTCTGTCGCAACCGGGCAACTCCGAGTCGCCGGAGCAGGACGGAACCACTGAAAAAGGACAGTCAGAATCGGAGGGCGGGGAATGATGTTTTGTGATCAGAACGAATCACGGTACTCACGAGCTTCAATGCTCTTGGTTTCTCTTGTCTCGCTTGGTTCATTGGGGGCCGCGTTCGCGCAAGACCCAACCCCCGCAGAAGGACCTTCTTCGATTGATAAGAACGGTGTCCAACTCTATAGCGGTGGTCTTTCGGTAAATTACTTCCACGGTCAAATCGGTCCCGGCCGTGGAGAGCTGAGTCGTACCGAATTGAGATTCGAGAACGGACTTCTCTCCAGCGCTTCTCTACGGCCACGCGACAATCTTTTGGACTTTGAAGTCTATTACGACGACGAAGACTTTGAGTTCGACGTGGCTGTTGGCGTTGTTGCGGATTCCTTCTCCTACAGCCTATCGACAAAGCAGTTCACGCCCGTCAAGGCGACCACTGCAACACTAGAGAACGTCTCGGGCTCCAACACGTTTACGGACTTGATTTACACGTCTCAAAACGGGGACGTCTATACCTTCGAATCTACAGGATTGTTTGAAACCGCCTGGATAAACGAGTTCAGTGCCCCGGCCGCCCTGTTAAGGCGTATCGAATATGCCGACGGAGAAGTGTTTGAGGTTGCGGGAGCTCTTGGCGTCAACACTTCGACTGGCTTCCGTCACAACAACTTAGGCTACAGCTCTTATCCCTACATGACGAACCTGGGGTACGTGCGGTGCGAAAACTCTAGCTGCAGTGAGTACAACGCCAACAGCTGGCCCGGGGCGCAACACTACACACAACCAACGTATACCCGTGGTCAAACCGTGGGCGGCTACTACATGGAGGGCTCTAATCAAGTGCCCTACCCACTCAGAAGCCGCGACGCGACACTCACTTTCCCAAACGGCAATGTCATCAAGTACAACTTTGACGTCCAGCAACCTGGGCATCCGATAGACGAAAGCCGCGTTCTGTCTGTGGAGAGATATGGGTCTACATGGACCTATAGCTACTCGTCGACCGGCAACCAAGTGACTGTTACAGAGCCGTCTGGAGTAAAGCAACGATACAGCTTCTTCGGTAGCGGTCTGTACGAGGGGAAGATGAATAGCCATGAGGTTATTCCCGCGGGAGGTGGTACGACACTGACCACGAGTTATGCGTACGCACAAGGCCACTTGCACCGTGTTACCTATCCCGAGGGCAATAAGGTGGAGGTGACTCGAGATTCTTCTGGTCGAGTGACAGAGACTCTCGAAACGGCTAAGCCCGGCTCTTCGACTCCCGCTAAGCGTCAACAGTACACGTACGACACTTGCAACACCTCGAATCGTAAGTACTGCGCAAAGCCTCGAACCTTCACCGACGAGCTCGGTGAAGTTACGAAGTACACGTACTCAGCGGCGCATGGTGGCATTACTGAAGTGCAACTGCCGCATGTTGCTGGGCAGGGCTATCGAAAGACGATCACGCAGTACGGCCAGTTTCATGCCTGGTATCGCACGTCGTCGAGCCCCACCCAAGTTCGCGATTCGCGAGGAGTCTGGCGCAAAACCAAAACGCTAACCTGCGTTGTTCAGACAGAGAGCGCTACGTGTGCTGACGGAAACCCCGACGTATTGGTAACAGAGTACCAATATGAACAAGGAAACTCGTCCACCCCGAGCAATATCAAGATGATCAGCATGACTGTTCGCGAGGGTAACAATAGTGTGTCCTCAACAACACAGTATGCCTACGATACTTGGGGACGAATGCACTCCGTAGATGGGCCGCTTGCTGGAACAAGCGATACTGTTTGGTATGAGTACGACAAGCGCGGCAATCTCCTGCGTCAGACCAGCGCAGACCCGGACGGCAGTGGCGTTCAACGCATGGTGTATGAGCGCAGCGAGTACAATACGTCGAATCAAGTCACCTTAGCCGAGTCGGGTCGCACGACTAGCACCAATCCGACGAGCCGAGTCGACACCCGACTGGTTTCGACGACGCAGACCTTTGACACCTACGGCCGGCCGAGTATTGCTCGAGCACGGAATTCGTCGAACGGAACCGTATCGCTTGCACAAACGTCGTATGACACCTCGAGTCGTGTCGATTGCACGGCAGTGCGCCTCAACTCCAGCGCATTCGCTTCGCCCCCGGCTGCCTGCAGTCACTCAGGATCGAACCAGGCAGATCGAATCACCAAAGCTTCTTACGACAACTATGGTCGAGCGAATCAAACCAACTATGCGGTTGGTACGTCGATCGAGATGTTTGAGCGCGCGACGTTTACCAACAATGGCCTAGTCAAGACGCTCCAGGATGGCAACGGTAACCTAACGACGTACGACTACGACGGTTTAGATCAACTCACCCAGACGCGATTTCCCAACAAGACCGGCTCCGGCAGCTCTACCTCTGACAAGTCAACGACGAGCTATTTGATCGCCAATGGGCGTTCTACGTCTTTGCCCCAGTTCAATCGGATGCGAAGCCACTATCAGGGCGCTACCGCACAGGTCGAATATAGCTATGACGAACTAGGCCGAGTAAAGCTCGCGAACGCGACCGGATCGACCCTGGATGTCACCACGACATACGACGACTTCGGTAATCCCGCAACCTTCACAAAGAATGGCCGCGTCATCACCATGAATTGGGATGTCTTGGGACGACTAGAGAGCGAAACCACAACCATTGGTTCTCATTCTCTGACAGTGAGCCATCAATATGACGCGGCTGGCCGAAGAACAAGAACGACGTATCCTGACGGCTACTACGTAACCTATGAGTACTGGGGTAGTGGTGGTCTTCGGTACATACGAGAGTACGGCTCTACGATTCTCGTTACCTATACCTATGACGCTTTTCGTCGGGGCACGCGGGAGACCATGGGCAATGGGGTCTATCGGGAGGCCGGTTACGACTCAGCCAGTCGTGTTGACGAACTAGACATCACAGTGCCGTCGAATTCAGCCTACAACCAGAATATTGACTATGGTTTCAATGCGGTCGGAGAAATCACGTCGAAGAACACCTCAAACTCTACCTACTCACCAACGAGTTTTGCTTCGGACTCGGATTACACTATCAACGGCCTGAATCAGATAGTCGACGAAACCAATAGCGGCACCACGCTAACACTTGGATACGACAAGGACGGCAACCTGACGAGTGATGGCGTCACTTCGTACACCTACGACATGTTTAATCGACTGTCGACGGCCAGTGGTGGCACAAGCATGCAGTACGACGCGATGGGCCGTCTTTACTCAACTACAGTTGCAGGATCGACGACGTACTTCGTTTACGATGGCAACGCTCTGATCGCTGAATACACGCTAAGCGGGAGCGGCGCATTGCAACTGCGCGAGCGCTATATCCATGGTCTGGGCATGGACACACCAATGGTGTGGTATGACGGTGGCGCCGTGTCTGCCTCGGCCCGTCGCTACCTCGTGCGAGACGAATTGGGCTCGGTTGTGCTCCACACCAACAACAGCGGTGTCGCAACTGACCACAACGAATACGACGAATATGGCGTGCCGAGTGCGACCAACGCAGGCCGGTTTCAATACACCGGTCAAATCTGGCTTGACGGTGTCAACCTCTACTACTACAAGGCGCGTGTTTACAACCCCTATCTTGGTCGTTTTCAGCAGACGGATCCAATCGGATACGGGGATGGCATGAACATGTATGCCTATGTCAGTAATGATCCGGTGAATCGTTTGGACCCAACAGGATTGTCGTCTCAATGCGATGCAGATGGAACACAGGGAATAGTAAGTAGATGCGAATTTGACGACCAATGGGGCTTTAGTTTCCGTGCGACAAATTTCTCACCGGATCGATTGCGGGGAAATCAGTCTCGAAGTGACAATGGTTTTGGGGTCGACGATTTACTCTCTATTGGCGTCGGTTTTACGCCTGCGGGTATCTATGCGGATTTCTACACTTTAGCAACAGGCGAAGATTTCTTCACCGGCGAAAAGGTTTCAGGCTTCTCGCGCGTGGCCGGTGTCATTCCAGGTTACAGTGAGCTTAGACAGGGCCGCAAAGTTGTATCTGCGCTGCGTGCAGCTCCGGCGGCAAAGGCCTTTGATAAGGCGGGTATAGAAACAACTGAGCACTTCCGACGGAGGCTAGCCGATAGAGGTGCGCGCGGCATCACCGAACAGAATGCATTGGACGCCTACAGAAATGGCCGGCTCTACTATAACGAAGCCACAAGGAACTATATTCGCCATTCCTCTCGAACAGGCGTATCGGTTGTCGTTGATGCGCCCTCAGGGGGCCGGGCAATAACAGTGTTTGAAGGTAGCGTGTCTCCTTCTTGGAACCCTGTCCGATGGAGGCCCGGCCAATGAGCGGGCTCGAAGTCGTGGTTCGACCGCGTCATGATAATGGTGGCTTGAATGCACGCTACGATGAGGAATCCGGAATTTTGTCCGTCGAGTCTTGTGTGCAACGACCTTGGCCGTTCGGCGTAGACATCGACGGCAACCTAGTATTCGACCTCGATGCTCAACGAATACTCGCTAACTTCGACCTGCACATACCTAGAGACAGATGGGAACGAGACTGGACTCCGATAGATCCTCCGGCCGCGCGTTCAGGGGACCTTGAATTCACGTGCTCTACGGTGACGCAGAAGAGCTTTCACTTGCCAATTTCTGTAAGGATGGATCCTGCCAGTCGCCAAGTTAGTATAGACTTCGCGCGCGGAAACGTTGGCGAGTTCGTGGGGCTTTCCGAATCGTGTTTCGCAATAGTCTCTGGGAGTGAATTGAGAGGCTTCTTGTTAACGATATGACATGAGTCCCAAGCGAGTGCGAAGTTTGGTACAGCTTTTCGCTCAGCGGAGCGCTCATGGGTGTGCATCAGCTTTTGGGTTCGTCAGCTCACGGCAGTCCTGGCCGCTCTCTAAGCTCAAACTGACTATCTTCGGGAAGAAAAAGGTGTCAGGTTTGTTATCCGAATTGCAAAGTTCGGGAGTCTAGTTCGTGCTCTCTTTGCGCTCCCTCTGCCCGTGCCCTGATAAGCACAACGACCTGAACTCTTATATACGCCCATCCTCTGAGTGGAGAACGTTCCCGAAACCTGGCTCACGCACCCAAGTGCGATCCTAACGAGAAGTTGGGACATAAGAGCCGATTTAGGCAGACAGTTTTTTGGTTAGTCCGTTTCCGGCAAGATGCGCTGCGAGATCGCTAGGCGCGAATGCCGGTAGATGGTCCTAATCCGGCAAGAATCGCAGGCACATTCCGGCAGGATTATGCTGAGACCGGCAAGTCGGGTCGCTCAAAGCGAAGGACCGCCCCAACAGCAGCCTCATGCCCGTCGCGATCCTGGAAGGTCCGCATGGATAAACTTCTGATTCTGAGCGTGAGCTCACTGATCAGAAGCATCCCGAGCCGGAGAAACCCGAGAGGAACCCTACCGGGTCTACGTCTACACCAACTCCCACTCAATCGCATTGCTTTGATCTTCCCCCTTCAAGGTTGCCACTTGAAGAGAGATAAAACATCGTATCAGGC
>ERZ1740065.742-NODE-742-length-18232-cov-12.195082_pt1 | contig 18232 bp, 12 predicted proteins | sample MGYA00581738_ERZ1740065 | MGnify/ENA primary metagenome ERZ1740065 (study PRJEB43018, sample SAMN04849749) | marine metagenome | isolation source: floating plastic debris | place: Pacific Ocean | collected 2008-09-01 | study: EMG produced TPA metagenomics...
TACCCGAGCCACAGCCGGTCATACCCGAGCCACAGCCGGTCATACCCGAGCCACAGCCGGTCATACCCGAGCCACAACCGGTCATACCCGAGCCACAACCGGTCATACCTGAGCCACAGGGAGTAAGTACTCTGTCACACTAGAAACCAGCAGCCCAGTAACTGTATCCGAGTTACCAGCCACCAATATTATGGTCGCTGAGAGTTACAAGTCATCTGGAGCCAGGTCAGAGTTGTCAGGATGCAGCCAATGCTGTGTCAGAAAGTTGTCCCTACCAAATGAGTAACAAACGCTTGTTATATCTGCAATAGTAGCGATGCTACTTACAGATACATTCTGTTGATGTTTTTACAGCCTGGCAGATACACAGATCCTTGTTGCCTTGCTGTCTGCGTTACCGGTGTTTGGTTCATTCTAGCCTGTTTACGTCGCGCTGTACGACTATGACGAGGCTGACGACGATGAGGTCTCGTTCCGTGAGGGCGATCGAATCATCAACTCAGAACCGATAGATGAAGGCTGGATGATGGGAACTGTGGAACGGACAGGCCAGTACGGCATGCTGCCGTCTAACTATGTGGAGTTAGCATAACACCGGTAATCAGCCTCTCACTACCGCCACGCTTTATCACCCATTTTGGGCAAAATTAGTCCACTGACCAACTGCTGACAGTTTTTTGGTCGAAACTTGGTTACTGGCAGGAAATTCTGTTGTACGCTGCTATCGCTGCCATCGTAATACTACGGCATCATCGATTATGTAATCACAGTAACGGTTTCCTCTCTGTCCTCAGCCGCTCTGACCCCGTGACCCTGGCTGTGCACGCATGCGTTTTTGTCTGCCATTTTGGACTAGCTCCCGGTCGCCATGTTGTCCTGTCGTTAGTATTCCGTTTTGTCACAGCTGAGCTGCCTGTGACGCAGTATTATATATTCAGATTGCCATTTCATTTTTTATTGATCAATTCCATGATGTGATGCCTTCAAGTTGAAATAAACTTTCAGACGGATTACCAACTTAGCTCTTGTTTTCAAGGTCGCAGTTCTATACCCAGAGAAGGTGAGGCGTGTGGAGCTACAATGTTAGACTCGAGCGTAATGCTGTGATTCTATGTCCTCCCCTGAAACGCAACCCGTCGCTCACACGTTTGCCTGTGTACGAAGCAGGACTTGTCTTGGTGCATGTGTACTGGTCAGCTCTCTTTTTGTGTCAAAGCCATCTTCCTGTCCCTGGAATGACAATAGCCTGCAAAATATTTGAAATATTCCCTTGAATACCCGAGTGAGTTTTTCATGAAACAGCTGCTGCACTATTTATAATAGATTCAGCCACTGATGTAGTGTTTGGTCAGTGCTGTGAAAGGGGTTATCTGCTCTTGTTCGTGTCTCCCCCCACCGTTGTCTACTATCAGCATTGGAGGAGATATATAAAGTGTGCTGATGAATCGTCTACACTCTTATGAGGATGGGGAACCGTCACCACTTTCATTCTCCGACGGCGAGTCATCGAAAGCTCACGAAGGCAAGATCCTCGCACAAAATGGCTACTCTCTCAAACGGCAGATCGGGGAAGGTTCCTACGCCACCGTCAAGTTAGTCCAATGAATTCCCCAACATCCATGAACTGAAGCTATGTGATGTGTTCTCTGCAGTGTGTTGCTTGACTATCACAGGTTAGCCCGTCACCGCTGCTCTGAAAAACCATTAGCGGTCAAGGTCATAAGCAAGGCCAAGGCCCCGAAAGACTTTCTGGAGAAGTTTTTACCAAGAGAATTGCATATTATGAAGCAGATTGACCATCCAAACATCATTGCCATGCACTCGTGTGTCGATCTACCACTTCATGTCTACTTGTTCATGGAGCTAGCTGAATGTGGCGACCTTCTCGAACACATCAAGGTTATTAGTTATTTCATACTAGAGGATTAGGAGAGTATAATTCTGGCTAACAACTCTAGGCGGTACCAGCCTGTTTCCAAGGGTGGCCACTGGCTCAGTAACCAAGCAGGAGTTATCCCCTCCCAATTTTCTATATCAATATTTGTGACAAAAAAGAAGTCATTCATTACTAAGATGATTTTTCACGTTAGGCTATTGCTGCTGTATTTATGTTCCCCAGTCATCCGGTGCTCTGTCAGACATCATTGCCCGCAGAATGTTCCATCAGCTCCTGTCAGCCATTCGGTACTGCCACGATCGTAATATCACTCACCGCGATCTCAAGTGTGAAAATATCCTCCTGGACCGAGAACTTAATGCGAAAGTAAGTTGGGTCAAGCCACATCACCGTTGTCCTCAGACAAAACAAACAATTTATTTAGTTCACCGTCGCCATAAGAAGACATACTCAAAAAATCTATGCTAGGGTTAGATTTGAGTACCAGGGTACGCTGCTCACTGTTCAGAGCTGAATTTCCTTCATGTTTTCCTTTTTGATGAATTGATATGTTTAGAACATGTTAGAACATTTCACAGGTGGCAATTTGCATACTTTGGGTTGAGGTCACTTCGAGATCTGGTAATATAGTGTAACCCTTACCACTAGCCATGCTTGAAAAAATATTCAATTTCTGTCCTTCTTTACACCATTCAGTTGAAGTGACAGTCAAGGCTGTGTATGTGATCATTATCTACTTCTCTTACAAACAGCTTACTGATTTCGGCTTTTCACGGCTCTGCGTGGATCAAAATGGAAGGCGCGTTCTCAGTCGGACTTTCTGCGGATCGTCAGCATACGCAGCACCCGAGATTCTGAGAGGCATTCCCTACAACCCGAAGATGTATGACGTCTGGAGTCTCGGTGTCATCCTCTACATCATGGTGAGTTCACCCATTCAGCCAATCATGGCCGCAATCCGCGGTAGGCTATCTGACAGGCGACAATGTCCTGATGGTGGCTCCTATCTCAGCTCGGTGAGGCCGAGCCCTGCAGACGCTGGCCCCTCGGGTGCGAGGCAGTGTGTCTCCTCCTACCCACCAATTAGACTCAGTGACCAGCTCACTGACGAGCAATTATGTGTAATTCAACATGATAGGAGGTTGGCTTTCTTGTGTTACAATAATAAACACACTTTAACGATTAATATGTCCCATATTGAGTGCTTTTGAAACGATCAGTAATTTTACAATGATGTTGGCTACAACTGGTCCACTCTATCATCTTTATTGTTCCCAACTGGCCCTAGGCCTCAGCTCTGCCGCCTGCTCATCTGTGGTACGTCTGCTCCCAGTCTGCTGTAGTACGTCTGCATGGCTTGTCAGCGTGACTCCATCATGATTTACTCAGGAGACAAACGCACCGTAGGCTTCTCACTAATTCCATCATGGTCCAGTCTCGCTGGCGAGAGTGACTGAATTATCACTGAACGCAGGCATTTCATCACAAAACATCTCAGAAGGTGGCAATAACAGGCAACACAGCGAGATAATCATATCTGTAATTAGGTTTTAATCAATTCCTACACCGGTAGTTATGAGACCCCTCATGCTGCCATTCATCCCGATAATTAATATACTGCGTATCGTGCCGCCTACTCCAAAGACAAATTATCACTATGTCCTGTTGGTAATTGACTGTGCAGCTCAATCTACCGAGAAATTCATCGGGGCGGGTGAGCGCAATAAGAGTCTTGTCTTCAATCAACGAGTTCATAATTTCTTTCAACTCCTAGGTCTATGGGTCAATGCCGTTTGACGACTCCAACCTTGTCAGGATGCTGCACACGATCGTCAGAGAGCCACTGACGTTTCCGTCGCCAGAAACGGTGCGGCCCACGTGCCAATCTCTGCTCAGACATATGCTGCAGCCAGACGTCATGCAGCGGGCCACTCTTGGACAGGTCAATGACAGTGATTGGCTGCGTGCCAACCAATCTCTCTAACGTCCAGCAAACGCTGCCTGCGACAACGATAGAGCGTATCCATTGCTCCCAGTTTTTAGACACACAGGATTGAATATAGAGGATGAGGCAGCATTACACTCTCAGCGTTTCCCTCAAATGCAGGTCCAACCTGTAAAAAGAGTGTTAGAGCTTGACTCATTGTTGGCAGGGCAGCAGACACGATTTACATTAGTAATGATTACCCGTATGATGGCATGAAACTGCCTGCTAGCCCATTCTACTCCTACGTTAGTCTAGTCTTTTATGGCGCACTGCTGTTCTTGTGCGTCTGTTCCCTGACTGCTGGCGTAATTAAACACAATCTCCCTCAGTCAATTTTAGGATTTAAATCTACGATTGACACGGAGCGCGTTTTATATCTTCTCTGAACTTGTGATGTCATCAGTTCGCATGAGAAATCAGGAAACCACCTGTTGAGCACCTGATAATTGATGACAGCTCACATTGGGCAGCATCACTCACACGGGTTTTTGAGGTCATCGCGTGTCTGTCATGAGGTGCAGGTGACTCCAGCCCTGAACATGTGGTCCCGGAGCTGGGTCATAAAGTTGAGTACGATTGAGGCCATATGATAGTTGGGCAGCCATGTTTAGTGTCATCATACCCATGATGATGGCTTATACCACCACGTACAATAGAGACACGTTATAGCGTTTATAAACAGATCATGACGGTATTGATTTCAGTGCGAGATAATCTACTCACATGCTCATATTCTACCCATTCCCACGACATTCTGGTACCTCGAATAGACACTCTGAGCTGTTCTAGTGTCTTGAGATAACAGTTGTGTCGGGTGTTTTAAAACTGATCAAAATTGATTTGAGCAATTATGACTCAAGTTCCTCCACTATATAGAGCTGATGACTGCCCAACGCAATTCGGTCTAGTTCTGTGTCATGGAAACTTTTCCATGCCATGGAAACCCCTGGAAAAAGTTGACAGGCAACATCTACACAGCTGTTAGCTATAGGCAGCCATTTTGGGCTAGGCTCAGTCCAATGGCTGCCGCCAGTGACAGAAATGATGAACTATCCTTTGATGATGTTTACTGGATCTTGTAAACAATGTGTGTAGAAATATGTTTATTTCGTTTGATTTGTGTTATTGCCTAAGTAGGTGCTCCCTGTGTTTGCTACTCACTGTCTCTATCAATAACTGTTGTGTATAGCAGCGTCTGTCTCGTCTGTCCCATCCTGTTTTACTTTCCTTCCCAAACTGCTCTGCGTCTCGAAAGACAAGGTTGCAGCATCCCATTAGCCCCAATCAAGGATGTTCTGTCTTATATTGGAACAGCCGCCATTTTGACCACATGGATAATGAATTCATGTCAGAAAGAGAAGCAAGAAAATCTTTGGTCAGAAGTTTTGGGATGCTGCCAACATGCGTTTAGGGGATGCCAAGCGCAGTTTGGGAAGAAATCAGTACATCAAACAATATTTCTCATGAACAAACCATGTGATCACTGTTACAATATGTCCTGCCTGGCATATCTTTGATAAGACATAGAGAACACGAATACAATTTTCCCCGCCGGAATCCTCCCGATTCCTGCGCCATTGGACGCTCGCTGTCTGCTGGTACTTATCGCCTTGTATAGACATCAAAGGTGTGTGTGTGCGCAACACTCTCGCGTTATCATCATCATTGCGGCACTTGTGTCCGGAGTCTCTAGAGGTGCTTCAATGATGCTTCCATAAAACAGAGCCAGGCAGTCTGAGTTGTAGGGCGAAGGCTGAGTCACCAGCTGTCCTACGTCATCGCTTCAGAACATATCTCTGCTTTTCACACCCAGCCAGTGACAGACTTCACGGATCTTCTGTACTGTTTTATAGCATCAAGCTCAACTCAAGAATTGAGCAATTTTTGTAACAACTGAGATTTTTTCGCTTCACTTCCATTTCTTCTTCCTCATACCGTCACTTCTCTCTGGTTAGAGCCCATAGGCTCCGCCCACTTCTATAAGTCTCAACAATAACAAAGAGGCATGCGCCAGAGTGAGGTATATCACCTCAATTATGTTTTATAGCAGCCAGTGAATTACTGCTGATGAATTATAATTGGCCTGATTGGTCGTAGAGTCTGGTCGTTACAGGTCGTGAGCAATGAGAGGGTCCCTATAGTATAAAACAGTACGACACTGCCTTTACCCTCACAGTGTACAACACGCCTCCTCACAGTGTACAACACGCCTCCTCATAGTGTACAACACGCCTCCTCACAGTGTACAACACGCCTCCTCACAGCTCTCGCTAAGATTGCTTGTTTATCTTCACATATCTCGTTCGTAATGCATTCTGAGTTGGATTCATCAACGCTATTCACGTGTTCGCCGCAATCAACGAAGATGACGGAGAGTTTAAGGTTCTCCGACGCTCACAGCCCTCTATCCACACACAGTAGCAGTGATGACGATGATCGGAAACTAGCTGCCAGCAAGGGTAAGTCTACTCGTACTCCATCTCACTTGGTCGTCACTGATACTACCCGTTTCATACTGTTAGTTTGCATTGCGGGTAACTCGTATATCTGTTTGGTGATGTTGAATTTTCTAAGTGCGGATCAGCTTCAAATTTATGAACAAATCAGCAGGGATTTTAGAAATGAGCCTCTGCGTCGTTGTAATTTTATCAAATAGTGTGAGTGCCTTAAGAGCGGCTCCTCTCAGATCTTCAAAGGTACCTTGTAAGCACCTGCCTTCATGAGTCAACTGTTGGTTTTTCAAATACGATTAGACACGTTAGATATTATGAGTGTTTATAAATAACAAAAGCAGGTGATTAACGCTCGCTTGCATAAGTACCGCTCAGTTGCAACTTGGGGTTCTGTTTCCGATACCGGGTGTATAAAATGCGGGCAGTGCGGAGCGCAGGAAATGTACCTGCGCGCTTGCAATGAGCTGTCCGTAACGCTTTACGATGAGCTTGGAGGTGATAAGGTAAAAACCAGAGGAGCTCTATCATACTGTTTATGATCCTAAGACTGCTGATGACTCCTGGCAGTCTCGCTGCCGGCGTCATCTCCAGCCCCATAAATCAATTATTAGTTTTTCAAGCTCACTTATCTGCAACTACTCAGTGCTAACAGCTGATGTACTGTCAATGTTCGCTGGCTAATTGTTCCAAAATTACCGAAAATTTGAGATTGAAGTCACTATTGCTCCCCCCTCCCCCCTCCCTGATTTATGTTGGTCACTACCTCTACCGCTTGCTCAGACCAGATGACGTTGTGGTTTTCATACGGGATGGCAGCAGGCTGTCCCAGTAATGATAGCTATGCAGTTATTTATCATTGCAGCTGTGATATGTCCAGTAATTGGGAGGCCTTGATTAATGAGATTAAACTCTCACTGTAGTAAATTCCTTTCAACCAGATACAGTTGGCCACTGCTGTTTGTCCAGTTTTATTATCCTCATATTTGCACTATCACTGACGAGAAATCATTAGCAAATATTATGGTATAACAAGAAATAAAGAGATGGGCTTCTGATTTCTTTGAATCAAACCAAAATCTAGTGTTCCAAAACCACTTGACTGAATGGAACACCTGAATTTTACTTTGGATTTGTTTTTTGTGCTGATTATTTGAGGCCTCTGCCTTGTTTACTAATAACCAGAAGGCACTCTGTACGAGTGATGAGTCCGCTCGGGTGTTGTGTTTCATTCATCCAGACCCTATACTGATCGCCATTGGTCGATGAATAGAGAAATTCTCAAATGATGAAAATTCTATTCAGCCTGATCTTAGATAAAGGGAATCATGACGGTGTTTGCGAGCTCATCAAACTGGCAGAGGAAGTGACACAATGCTCAAACTGCTGCTACAATCATGCGCCATTGTTCGTGTTTAAGAGCGGAATGATTTGGTAGCTGTTGCAGCTTGCCGATACAGCTGTGACTGGTGTTCTCACTCTTGATGAGGTTTCCGTGTGACGAGCTTGCCCCTATTTTTTGATGACTCATTTGCAGTTGGATATCATTGTAGCTGCTGCAAACGGGTCTTTGTGAAATCAAAAGTGAATAGATCACGCTCTCACAGATGTCTGTCATCTGCAACGATTCAATGTACCGGGATTTTAATACATCTTTTGTTTCCTATTGATATCATAACGGGTGTAATAATCAGCCCCATTCCAGCGCCTGTTTAATGACAGGTATTAGTCATTGTCCGCAGGTGTGTGTCAGCACACGAGTTCACATATCCAACAATATTAATGATGTTCTTTTATTTTACAGAAACAAGCATACAGGAAGACAATATCAGACGTTACCGAACCGCCTTCACCAGGGAGCAGCTCAGTCTGCTGGAGAAGGAGTTCTTGAAAGAGAATTACGTGTCGAGACCCAAGAGGTGCGAGCTGGCATCAAAACTTGGTTTACCTGAGAGCACGATCAAGGTAGGTGATCCCACTGACGCTGACTATGGCAGCATATGTCGCAATTTTCACGCAGTATTTTATTGCAGGTTTGGTTTCAAAATCGACGTATGAAGGACAAGCGGCAGAGGATGACAGTCGCCTGGCCGTACGGTCTGGCCGACCCTAGCGTATACGCCTACTTGATGACAGCGGCGGCACACGCCAATATTAATGGCTACCCGTACCCAGCCCTCCAGTCAGCCGTCCAGTCTCCATTCACCTCGTACTACGCGAGCCCGTCGTCACGGCCCGCCCCCTATCCAACATACAGCCCCGCCGGTGCTATGAGGGACGGTCTGCTGACCAAACCTAGCAGCCTACTAGACACTATGTCACACCTGTCACAGGCATCTCTCCTCCATCAGTCAATCGCTAAGAACGCTCTAGAGTCGCACTTACCAAGCGGCAGCATAAGCAGCAGCCAACCGAGTGGACTCATTGCTATCAGTCAGTCAGTACCGCCTATTGGTCCTTTCTTCCAGCCATTTAAAGAATAGACTGTAGTTATTCTGTATATGTTTATGTACATACATACTTAATTTTTTATTATCAGAACAAAATCTCTAATCACCTGACTGCATCTATGGCTTCCATTTTTCTAGTTATTTATTACTTTCTCTCGTTCTATTACCATGAACACTAGCGAGAGTATATTATCCCGTGACGAAATGCTGGTCAACTGTTCATAGATCTGATATTGACAAATAAACTCAACTCGCCATAACTCTACAATATTTTCACTGCCCCCACGCTGTGCCATCTATCATCAACCAACAAACAACTCCACTATTCTGACATCACAATTACGATGGGTTATTGCGCCTAGTTGTACATAGGTATAAGCATAGACATACATGTAGATGTAAATGTAGACACTAACATAGATGTAGACAGAGACTAGATTGTAATACCATATTGTCAGCTAGTGCCCTGTGTGAGATGATAGTAGACACTGATCTGCTCCCTATCACAGCAACATCCAACCAATCAGCACACTGATCTATGAATTATGAGCCAACAGATTACACAGCAGCGCTTGTAAAACTTCTCATCATCAGGCCTTCTCATGAGGTCTATTAAACCAGGTCAGAAAATGCATGTAGGGATCAGTTGAACTCATGTGGCAAGATTTATCAGTAGTGACAGTAGTAGTATTTTGTTGGTGACATTTTCAATGGTTGCGAGTTTCATTTCTAAACATTGCAATTAAATTTCAACGCGTGACGTGACATGTACTTGGGTGAGGATAATTTCAGCAGAACATTGATCTCTTCAACTTCAAGCACTCGATGAGTCATATCTAGAGTTGAAAAATTTTTGACTGGTGCAGGTAAAATAGCGAGTCACAAACCAATCATCATTCATACCTGCCTCTGTAGTATTTAGGCTGGTATGTGGTACAAACCTTACATTTCATAGTGGAGAATACAAATACAAAGCTAACTGATAGTTAGTTCGTTGTTCCTCGTATTTCGGCTACAGCTGCAGCGGGCAGGGAAGGGGGGAGGGTGAGTACCCAGCCGCATTCCAGTAAGAACCAAGTTTATCTCATTAGCATCATTAATACATGATTCTGGTCAAGGTGAGAAACCGTCAGTCAAGCTGTCTTCAATGGGTCTCTGTGTATTTTTCAATTTGTTTAAAAGAAGAACAAATTACACCCGATAATTTACATCCAACACAAGAAGTAATATATTCATACTCTCCCAGCCACTTGTCAACAGGTCATCAAGATCGAGACGAGTCGAGATAAAATGAAAACTTGCAATTAAAGTGACCACACCGCCATTAAACTATTGAAATCAGTAAAATCGCCGACTCGCGTGCGGCGACTGGCGTGCGGTTACCGGTACAAGACAGCAACTCATTACAGCTCAATTCCTTTACAGTGTAATTATGTATAGAAACATGCAGCAACATAGATACAGTCTCCTTACTCGATAATAGACCAGATGGAGATAGAGAGCACAGCTTTTCATCGACTATCAGACACGAATATTGTCGTCATGATGTGATGCCGCGGCCAAACAAGACCCTATGAATAGTGATGAATCCTGGCAGCTGCTGTCGGCAGCAAACTGATTTCGCCCAGGTGCAGTGATTTCGCTCTGATGGAAGATTTGACTACAGATTGTACTCCATCCTGTGTGAAAGTGTGGGAATATTTGACAAGATGAACTCAGCCCACTGCAAACGAGTATTAGGCCGGTGAAATGTGGAACACACCGTTTCAGCAGCAGCAGCAGCTCTAGCAATGAATGGATACGCTGTGTTCCTCCCCTAAGGCCTATTCTGACTCAAACTGCAATTAAAGCGCATTCCTTAAGTTTTATAAGTGTTTAATGGTATGCTAATGAAAGCCTTAATAATCATGCACTTGTTTCACTGTCTTCTCCGCTAGACACAGCGCACTTAACAGCAGACACCAGTATTGTAAATAATAACCTAACGTGATGCTCTTAATATGGCTCCCATTCTACTACTCCTATTTGGGTCTTACTTATTTGGCTTTAAACAAGCATGGAAACAGTGTGACTAGACGATTTCTTTGGAATTACTGATATTTTGTCTCTCAGACAGCTCCGCAAAAAGAGCCAAAGCTGCAAAAATCTCCTTGTTGCTTGTTGGTCGTTGCTTATTGCTTGTTGCTTGTTGGTTAGTTATGAAGCAGCTTCTTCTCTAGATGAGGAGTTGTCCAATCTTCAGTAGCGAGTAAACATGTGACAGCCGCCACTACACTACAGCTAAATAGATTCCGTATAGAGAAGCTCATAACATTGAAGTGAACCAATTCCACAAAAGCATAGCACACGAAATATCTGGCACAAGTGAAGCAGCATTATATTATAGCCTGCTCTCTGTCACAGCAATGCTGAGACAAGTTTCACTGTAAGCAGTTTCCGTTGACCCTGCAGTATCTGTAGATGGGGTGATTGTGTGCCACTCTTGTTGGTAGTTAGGAAATGTCTGACTGACTTGTCTATCATACTCTGAGGTGCCCAGAGTTTTCCGACTCAGCTCATATTACCAGAGACAGGAGAGTGGCAACATTCAACAGGTAGTCATGAGTAGACAACTCCTGATCTAACCACAATGCGATTGGATAGATAGAACGTATGCTTTTGTAAGCATGACAACATAATACACTATAAGCCTAAAACAAGTGTATGCATTCGCATGAAATCATGATTGTGATTGTATTGGGCTTGTTTGGCTCTAGCCGGCTATCGGAGTACCAATCCAATCAATGGTGCAGTGCTGCCACATTGACCATCGCCATCTTCTTTGAGGTTTTTGCTGAGATGTACCCTGTCATAGTCTATTTCACCATCAGATAGCTGTTCCCCATGCTGGCTCACTCTCTATGCCAAAGGCATCTTCAGAAAGCACATTTGCTATCAAATATTTCTGTGCATACGACTCTATGATACCTCCTTGCTAATGTTGATGTTCATCAGCTGGTAGGTGGTGCTGTCTATCCTCATCCCCTATACCAGTCATGGGCATATAGTCATACAGTCACTAAACAATATTCATGCCATAGCCTCAGTTTCGATGGCTGGTTTGGGGCTGTCCTCTACCCTACCATGAAGGGGATCTATCCGCAGCAGACTATGAACTATAGGGTTGTCTATGATAAAGCGGGTGAGTGACCACCGCATGGGAGAAGATAACTCCAACCTGGCATGCATGTGAATCTGAAACAAGATACTGTCCATATCCAGTAGGCAGATAAAATAGCTAGAGTACTCAGTGCTAGGGAGTGAGCGAAACAGGGGAAGACAACTTTCAGCATTAGAGTAGATAGAATAGGCCTGCTATCATAACAGGGCTAAGGCTTTTGAAGTACTGCAAGAATCCGTAACAGATGCAATAGAGTTTGATGAAATGAACAGGTGCTCTGTGCAGTCCTGCAACCCTATATATCACCAAAGCAAGGTATGCTGCACATGTAGAATAATGGTTAACCTAGCCATACCAACTTCCTGCTGATAATATGGATGAATAGCACTGCATATGATAAACACCACACTGTAAGTAGCTGTGGGAAATCCTTATTTTTCCAAATCGTCATACATGCATGGTACAAACATCAACATGAGTAATGGTATTACCAATGGGGTTTCCCATCATGCCGGAGACGTCGAGTGAATCTCTCCCCTGTCAATTCTGCTAGATCTAAGTTGAATATCATTCTGAGCCAGGCAAAAATACTGCATGTCATGGTAATTAGCTTAATCGCATTCACTCCCGTTCACTCTCTCAGTATATCCCCTGTCTCCCTGATCTCTCCCTGCAGTGATACTGCGAGTCAGACAAAAAGTCTGAAAGTCTTGCTGAAGCTGGTATATAAATGCCTTTGGCACTACATGAATAGGCTTAACAATGTTATCTCTCTTCAGCTGAGGATTGTGCCCTGCAAAGACAGGCAGTGAAATTATGCTTCAAACAACACAGGCTCTCTTCTAGTTGGGTCAACAACACCTGTGGGCAATACTCCACCCTGAAGAATCACCAGTTCACAAAGGGCATGAGGACATGACCTCCCATCCTTTCTAAGTAACTCAATAAGTGCTATTATCACCTAGGCGAGCTTGTCTGACATCAGCAGGCTTGATAAGGTCCCAGTCAACCTCAGATATTACTGTATCAGTCACCATGTAGTCGCCGCGATACAAATCCCATCAATAACTTGGAAATTCAAGCTAGGTTTTGTGGTGAGTACACGCACCAGTGCACATATCCCCAGTCATTGAAGTATCGATGAAGGAGATCCACCAGCTGGCTGTGATGGATTGGCTGGGAGTGCCAGGGTCTGCCGACAAAGTCTGCTAATCAATGTTCTCCCAACTACAACGTACTGAGCTGCCACCAGTGAACAGCGTGATAATAATAGAGATTGTTTTCAAAACAACAGCAGCAGCAGCATTACCCTCTGATAAAAGGAGGCAGCAATAGACGTCTCTACAAAGGACTGCATATTAATACTACAGTGCAAAACAACTGACTGATTACACAACGTCACTGCACTTTGTGATAATGTAAGCGTTTATTTCTCACAAAATACTATAGAATTAGATAGCACCTCGGTGACTGCCTGCTGCCGATGGCTGCAGCATGGTGGCCGGTAATACAATCATTATGGCCGCGTGGCAGACAGCTAATTTATTTACTATGGGCGATTGATTTAAGGTCACATAATCACAATTTTCATACAAGTCATGCAGACGACTCAGCTGGGTGCATCGCTGTCAAAACATGGAATGAGGACACTGGCATCCCTCATCAAGGATAAACCAACAATAGAGCAACTGCTACTGCCAGCCTCTCACAGCAGCGGAGGCACCTGGTCTGCTGTATGGAGCACATGACAATCTGCAACTACTTTTTCAGATGAGTGGCCATCCACTCTAGACCTGGGTACAATCCCTCACCAGTCAGAGCGCAGCAGGCCTGGATGTGCCACCGGTGGTCCTTTATCGATGTCAAGTTCAGCTGCTGCGATATCTGTGTGGCAGTCATGGCACCTTTTACATCTTGCTTGTTAGCGAAAACAAGTATGGCCGCACGCTTAAGGTCCTCGTGAGGCAGCATGCTATATAACTCTTCTTTCGTGATAGTCAAACGCTCTCTGTCTGTACTATCAATGACTAGTATCACAAACTCCGTGTTGTTGTAATACGTAGTCCACGAAGATCGTAATGATTCCTGTCCACCAATGTCCCACATGAGAAATCGAATGTTTTTCCACACCACTTCTTCTACATTACTTCCTATAGTCGGTGACGTGTGGACAACTTCATTCATCAAGAATTGGTAGAGGATCGTTGTTTTACCAGCGTTATCTAAGCCAACGATTATAACTTTGTGCTCCTCATTAGTAAAGAGTCCCCAAAGTTTGGAAAACAAGAATCCCATTATAGAGTAGTGGTAGCGGTAGATCGAATAAGATGGAAAGGCTTGAGGCTAGTATTCATCAGTGTGAATAGTTCCAGAACCTTTCAAATCGATCGACGGATGTTCAGCTCTAGCCACCTGAAGAAGATCGATCTACAAATCATAAAGAAAACTGCAGGGTGATGATAGATGGATATGTATACTGTCCCAGTATACTTCAGTCAAAATCGTATAACAATCTGTATTCAAGATCGTACGACAGGATGATGACAATATCCGATGGCCGACGCGATTTCGATATTACACCTAAACATCAGTATATATTATTCATTTATACGTATACTCACATGAAATAGGGGACAATAGATATGTAAACACGATTGGGAAGAGCAGGTAGGCCCGTAGAACTTCACTCAAGCAGACAGAGAAGGCAATACACAGCGAGATCGAGAGATGAGGTACTAAAGAGATGATGTTTCAGACCGAGTTCATCAAAATTATCACTATTAGCTACGGTTTTCAACATCTACAAAATATTCGTAGATATTGAATATATTGAAGACATCCATGGAGAACTTTTGTTTTATAAGGAATTGGCAACTATTAGCCTGCAGTACACTGTACTAGGACTATAACCTTTGAACTTTCTGCGCCAAACAATTCAACGCAAGAGATTGAATGACGACGGGACTTGCACGAGGTTGATTGTCTGAACGACTACACAGTCATCTCTAGCCATTCCCTCTTACTGCTGTGTGTTCTCTATCGAAGACGTAACAACATATAAACTTAATTACTAGTACTCATTCATTTTCGCTCAGCTGCGCTGACAGAAACCGGTCTATCGCCCATCGGTTTAAGGTGAAATATGGCGCCAAAGATCAAGTATCAAGAAGGTATGAATGAACAGTTACTTAGTAGTGAGATTTTCATTTTCGCTTTGCTAATCTATGTCGTTAACTTGTCTATTAGATAACAGAATAGGACTACTACGCTTACATCTCTTGTTTTTCTCGGCTTGGCTTTGGCTCACTGATGATGATGTGTTTGCTATTTGGTATAAACACAATGTTTCCTTGCCGCTTACAAGTCTCATCTCTATTTTAGGAGATAAAGTGCTATGCTATCATGGACCTGTACTATATGAGGCAAAGGTTATACATTACATTTTATTCGTCTGTCTCTGAAATTACCTATGCAATTTGTGTATTTGCACTTGTTTCTACTTGGCATATGCGACCTCAGCCGCGGTGAATTACATGTCTTGACAAGAAATGGGCAACTAGTTCTTTGCATATGTCATCCACACTTCTATTCGACATTCTACTACTGATAGGTGCAGCAAATATCTGCTAAACCCAAGGAGGTGTTGTACCTCGTGCACTATCAAGGGTGGAATAAAAGGTCGGTGCAGTTTAACATGTTTATCGTCTTACGCAAGACCTGAGCCCGCAACTTTGTCAGAGAAGCTTCAAGAAATGTGTACCTGGCATTGATATTCGGATGTCGTATTCTCTGCAGCTGGGATGAATGGGTTGATGAGGAGAGGATGGTCAAATATAACGAGCAAGGCTTGCAGAAACAGAAAGAGCTGAAAATGCAACACAGTAAATGTAATTTCATATGTTGTGCACTCTTTGCTAGTATATCTGCTGTCAGTGTGCTGAATGCCTTGCACCATTCGTCGATCCGATGATTCCAAGGGATTGCTCTCTTTAGCGAAGAAGAAAGGTAAAGGCACACCAAAGACGTCATCAGCAGCTGCAGAGCCCAAAGCATCAACAGCTGCCACTAAGACAGAGAAAGAGACTCCGTCTCGATCATCGACGCCATCGAATGAAAGACAGGCTGTCAAACACAAGATAAGTGAGTGTGCTATCTCAGATCTGATTTGTTCTCCTCATGCTTACCTCTACCTGTTGTCGACCGAAGGAGAACATAAAATAGAGTTACTGAGCACTGCAGTCAGGATTAAATAAATGGATTTGGAAAATGGCCGACCAGAGTCTGCTTGCCAATGAACATTTTCTAGTGAAAGCTGAATTGAATTAGGATTTGGTGTTATTTAAAACAAACTTTCTTCCCTTGTAAAGTGTTGGCACCTTTTGCTGTTATAGGGAATGTTTCCAGTAGTAGCCAATGTTTCCTGTGGTCCTCCCCAGAACATGCCAAAATATTCAACCCAACTCATCAGTTGATGAACTGATGTGACTGGTAGAGCTGTTTACTATCCCTGCTCATTCAGAGTCTACTGATGCATGTCCTAGTACTGTATCATCCGTAGGTACTGTAGTGTCTGTAGGTACTGTATCATCCGTAGGTACTGTAGCATATGTAGGTACTGTAGTGTATGTAGGTACTGTAGTGTATGTAGGTACTGCAATGTATGTAAGTACTGTAACTATAGCTCTAACTGTAGGTACTGACTCGTCGTCTGAGGGATCACGGCGGAAGAAGCCTAAGGTTGAGCCGGCGGTTGAGACGGTTAGTGAATATTCTGCAATCTCATGTCTTGTGTGCACTGTGTGTTGTATTGTATTGAGTCATTGAGGAGTGACACAGGTGAGAGCATAGGAGGGAGGCGTCAGTGTCCAGTCTGCTGTTGACGTCTGGGGTCGTGACGGTTGTTTGACTGTTTGCTGTTGTAGGAGGAGCAGTTTGTGTCGAAGGTAGAGGTGAACATCAAGCTGCCGGAGTCACTGAAGCCTGTCCTCATAGACGACTGGGACATGATCAATCGACAGAAGATGCTCACGGCTGTGCCCGCTGAGAAGAACGTAAACATGATCCTGGACGAATACTACCAGGCCAGGGTGCAGAGAGACAAGGACTGCAGGTGATTGCTGTGATAGAAGCTTGGTATTGATTGATAGAGTAGAGTGAGAGGCACAATTTGTTTCCATATTACGTCCACTAGTGCAGTATTATGTTGTTAACGCGAAACAAATGGCTGATTATGCTATGCCCCACATATTACTCTGTATCTGGTCCAATCACTGCTGATGAAGTTGGCTGCACCCTCAGTCTCTCACCTTCACTCTATCAGTGCCAGAGGGGTGCAGACAGCTGATAAGCAGCTAGTGCACAGCTCATGTGCTCACTGTTCTGTAGGGACACAGTGTTGGAGATAACTAAAGGAATACGCGACTATTTCAACACGATGCTTGGCACGCAGCTCCTCTATAAGTTTGAGCGAACGCAGTACGGCGAGGTGAGTCAATCTTTACTAACTCTTACATATTTGTGTGACATATGATCACTGCTGTCAGTGAACGTAAGCCTGGAACTGTGCATGTCTCCTAGCGATGGCCCCTCTGGACTGTAATGCACTGTAAGGTATTCCTGTGATAATAACATCTGTCAGAGCGGCTTGGCCACTTTACTTCTCCCAACAAAGGCGCTCCAATTCCTGCCTCAACTCTATACGACGGGTGTTGATATTCAGTTTCTGAAAACACTTATTGATTATTTCAACTTTAATCATGAGTGAAGAGCCAACTCAACGGATTATTTACTAAACATGAAGCGGAGAGCTTCTTGTTTATGTATTTGATTGAATCGAAGTCCCAACGATGACAGAACTTATGACGGAAAAACATCTCATTCTTTGATTCATCAGCGTGTCTCGAAAACCTCATTAATGAAAACATACCTCACAAACGGCCGCATCTCTCACTTCCCTTACTTCCCCCCCTCCCCGCCTCTCATTGCTTTGAGGATTTGTCTCCTCTTGCACTATCCATTGATTGAGTGGCGCTCATAGCTGCTAGTGCAGTTGTCTTACTTGTTTGTAGCTTCTCAAAGAGCATGGTGGGGTGAATGTGACTGAGCTTTACGGAGCCGTGCACCTGCTGAGGCTATTCGGTAATTACTTTCTCCCCCTCTCCCCTTGTCTCTACTACCTCTCCTTCTACCACAACCTCTCCCCCCACCCCACCACACACACACACAAAAAAAAACACAAAAAAAAACACAAAAACAAAAACAAAAAAAAAAAAAATAAAAAAATAAAAA
>ERZ1740065.744-NODE-744-length-18218-cov-7.676760_pt1 | contig 18218 bp, 6 predicted proteins | sample MGYA00581738_ERZ1740065 | MGnify/ENA primary metagenome ERZ1740065 (study PRJEB43018, sample SAMN04849749) | marine metagenome | isolation source: floating plastic debris | place: Pacific Ocean | collected 2008-09-01 | study: EMG produced TPA metagenomics assembly...
CCTGATTTGCTGGCATTTTTAATTCTCAAAATGCATAATCAATCCCGAAGAGCCTGAAATAATTCAACTTTGGAATGCTAAGAATAGTACTCTCCTTCATACTTTAGAAGGGCATAGAAATGTCATTTGGAGTTTGGCCTACAGTCCAAATGGAAAAATTCTTGCTTCTGCAAGTTTGGATAACACGATCAAGCTTTGGAATGTAGCAAAAGGCAGCAACATTTTTACCCTTGAAGTTAATGGCCTTGCTGGAACTGTAGCTTACAGCCCAAATGGTAAAACTCTTGTTTCGTCTAGTATAGATGGAACAGTTGCGCTTTGGGATACAGAAGATGGTGGTCTTATTTATAGTCACTGCGATGAAGATCACATTAAATCTAAATCTATGTATTATTCGAGAAAAATAGCTTATAGTCCAGATGGTAAAACTGTTGCTTCTGCTAATTCTGATGGGGAAATAGCTCTTTGGAGGATAGAAGACAGAAAAATTGTTTCTATCTCACACCTCACGGAAAAACACTCTCAACTTATCAGTTGCATCGTTTATAGTCCAAACGGAGAACAACTTGCGACAGCAAGTGAAGATAATATAGTCAAACTATGGCAAGCTGAAAATGGAAGCCTTATTTCAAGCTTGGTAAATTATGGAGATTTTTTAGCCTACAGCCCGAATGGGAGAATCATTACCTCCAGAATTGATGGATACACACTCAGGCTATGGGACGCGAAGGATGGCAGCATAATATCAAGCCTTGTAAGTCCAGCTAAGCAAAATGATATGGCCTATAGTCCAGATGGAAAAAGCTTAGCTTCTACAAGCGATAACACCATCAAAATATGGAACATCGAAAATGCTAAATTTGTTAAAAGTCTAAAGGGTAATCAAGATATTTTAGGTACTTTGACTTTTGGTTTTGATGGTAAAACCTTTATTTGTGCAGATTCTGATAGCAATACACTAAATTTCTGGAAAACAAAAGACTGGAGCCTCATTTCCAAACTGGAAGGTCATAGTGACGATGTCAGTTCAGTAGCCTATAGTCCGGATAATAAGACCATTGCTTCTGCCAGTTGGGATAAGACAGTAAAACTTTGGAATGCTATAGATGGAAGCCTTATCTCGACTCTAGAAGGCCACAGCCGTGAGCTTCACACGGTAGTATACATTTCAGATGGGGAAAAACTCGCTTCCTCTAGTTTGGATGGTACAGTAAAAATCTGGGACGTGGAGGACTGCAACCTTATTTATACCTTAGAAGGGTATTCTCCTGCTGGCATGATATGTAGTCCGGATGGCAGAAACCTTGCTTACAACAGTTGGGACAACACCATTCAACTTTGGAATATAGTAGATGAAAGCCTTACCGCTATTCTGAAAAGCCATTCTGATGTTATTAGATGCATGGCCTACAGTCCGAATGGAAAAATTATTGCTTCTGCTGGCCAAGATAAAACAGTTAAGCTTTGGAATGCAACAGACGGTAGCCTCATCTCTACTCTAAGAAGTCATCGTGATATTATTGACGATATAGTCTTTAGTCCCGATGGAAAATACTTAGCCTCTGCTAGTTGGGATAAGACTATTAAGCTTTGGAATACAGTGAACAGTAGTCTTATCTTGACTCTGGAAGATAACAACAATGTACCTCCCAGCGCCTTGACTTATAGCCCAGATGGAAAAATCCTCATTTCTGCTAGTGGTGATACAGTCAAACTTTGGAAAGCAAGTTTAGATGTTGAACTTAATCTTGATAGCCTTATGCTTCGAGCCTGTGATTGGCTTCATGATTACCTCAGCTATAATCCTAACGTTGATGCCAATGACAAAAAGCTTTTGGAACCGCTGACTTGAAGTTCAGCAAATAGTAGATCAGCCAAGTGGTTAGCATTTCTAAACCTTTGAACCCGATATGTGGCTTTGGATAAGTTGTAAGCGTTATGCTGTCAAATAGCTTCTGAGGTAAGGGTTAGAGCATGAGTCGAGATGCACTAGTTGTTGGAATTAGTACCTATAGCTATGGTGGGTTAAATAATTTAGAAGCCCCAGTCAAGGATGCTGAAGCGATTGCTCAGTGCTTAGAAAATAGCTCCTACCCCTTTCGGATAGAACGTTTGCCTGGAATTAAAGATAAAGCTAATGATGGTCTGAAAACAGGTAATAAGACCCAGGTGTCATTGCGGCAGCTTCAAAAAGCATTGATTCGATATTTCAAACCGAGCGGTGAAACATATAGTGATACTGTTTTGTTTTATTACTCAGGTCATGGTCTCTATGACGAACTGACGGGCAAAAGCTATTTGGCTACGAGCGATGCTGACCCAGAGGATAATAAATGGGGCTATGCTCTGAGAGATTTATCTGAATTACTGCAAGATAGTCCGGTTAAACGTCAAATTATTTGGTTAGATTGTTGTCATAGTGGCGGTCTGGTTGCTGTTAAAGATGCAAATCCAGGAGAACAGTCAGGGTATAGCAGATGTTTCGTTGCTGCATCTCAGGCGATCGAATCGGCTTATGAATTGTCCAGCGGTTCCCATGGTGTGCTTACGGATGGGCTATTGCAGGGGTTAAACCCTGAGCGAGTTCCAGGAGAATGGATCGACACTTTATCTCTATGTGCTTTTGTTAATCAGTATCTTAAAGATGTACGGAAGACCTATCCACAGAGATCCCTCTTTCTCAATGTGGGGGAACCCATTGATTTAACTCGTATAGAAACAAGTGGCGCATCGTCGCAAGCGTTGTCAAACTTGCAGGTTGATGTTTGCCCCTATCGAGCCTTGGATGCATTTGATTTCACACCAGAAGATGTTGGGGTTTTCTTCGGGCGCAGGGTACTCACGGATGAGTTGTTGGGGCAGATTTACAACCATAACTTTTTAGCGGTACTGGGACCGTCTGGAAGTGGCAAATCCTCCGTAGTTAGAGCTGGTCTATTGCACGAACTGCAGCAGGGAGAACGACGCTCTAGTACAGAAACGTGGCGGATATTGCCCATTATCAAACCTGGTGATAGTCCTCTTAGAAGTTTGGCAGGGGTATTTATCCCGGAAGAACTCCGTTCTAAGAAGAAGGGGAAGGTTTTTCTAGATAGCTATGTAGAGGATCTAAAGCAAGAGGGCTTGCCTATATTGATAAGCCTGATTGAAGAAGAAGAGCATGAGCAGCCCATCGTACTGGTCGTTGACCAGTTTGAAGAGATTTTCACCCTCTGTCGTGGTAGTCAGGAAAAAGAAGAGGAACGTAAGCAGTTTCTCGATTGTCTGTTTGGTGCTGTAGATGCTCTTCAAGGGAATTTGCGACTCATCATTACGTTAAGAGCAGACTTCTTAGGGAAATGTCTGGAGCAGTCCTACGGTAATTTAGCTGAGCGGATTAAAAGTAACCGTGTGGATATGACGCCTTTAACAGAGGCTGAGCTAGATGAAGTAATCTGTAAACCTGCGGCAACGGTGGGCTTAGAAGTAGCTCCTTATCTACAACAGCGACTCAAAGAACATATTCAGGAGGCTCCAGGTAGCCTACCGTTGTTAGAGTACGCACTCACTGAACTCTGGCGTGATTGGCATAGGCGATATACGACCCAAGCAATAACAGAAAATCAACTCACGTTTGAGAGTTATGATCGCATTGGTGGTGTAGCAGGGGCACTAGAAAATCAAGCAAATGCTGTATATGAGTCCTTTGCAGAGTCATCGGTTAAGCAAGGATTGGTTCAGCGTATTTTTCTGGAGCTGGTGCAACCAGGTGAGGAAACGGAAGATACGCGACGGCGTGTACTGAAGCAGGAGCTGATCAGTGATGTACACTCAGAACCCATGATAGATGAGGTTCTAGAAAAACTGATAGCTGCTCGACTGATCGTAACGGATGAAATACCTGCTGAAGATGCTCCAGGTGCTGTCACTGTTGATTTGGCTCATGAGGCAACAATCCGGCACTGGAAGCAATTACGCTATTGGCTTAATAAGCACCGTCAAGATTTGCCACTGATTCGACAACTGAGGGCTGATGCAGCTACTTGGAAGGCTAATCAAAAACAGCCAAACTATCTACTAGTTGGAGCCCGATTGGATAACGCTTTGGAATGTTTACATAAATATCGAAAATTAGGGTATTTGAGTGGGGTTGTTCAATCATTTGTGGAGGTCAGCCAGGAAACATGGATTGCTGAGGAAACAGAAAAAGAAAGGCAGATTCTGGAGGCGCTCTGTATGACTTCTGAGGTGCAATGGAATCGACATCAGCAATTAGAGTCATTACTAACCATCACAAGGGCAGGAAAACGTTTGCAGCAAATCTTACGGACGAGACCAGAAATAGTACCTGACAATACTCAGCAAGTAATTGCTCAACTACAACAAACACTCTATGGTCGTATTCAGGAGAAAAATCGTTTAGAAAGTCATTTCGATATTCTCAGATCTGTAGTCTATGCTCCTGACGGAGAGACTATTGCTTCCGCTGGCGATGATAGTACAATTAAAATCTGGAATGCGGCGGATGGTAGTCTTATTGCTAGTTTGGAGAGCCACAGTGCTGACATTACTACTATAACTTATAGCATAGATAGCAAGACCCTTGCCTCTGCTAGTGAAGACAAGACGGTTAAGTTATGGAATATAGTAGATGGAAAGCTTAGTACAACTCTAGAAGGTCATGAAGATGGTATTACTACTATAGCTTTTAGCCCTGACAGTAAAACTCTTGCTTCCGCTGGTTGGGATAACACCATCAAAATTTGGGATGTAGATGAAGGTAAACTTATTACTACACTCAGAGATCATAACGAAATTGTTAGTGCTCTGAGCTATAGTCCTAATGGTAAAACTCTTGCCTCTGCTAGTGGAGACCAAACTGTTAAGATATGGGATGCAGCAGAGAATAGTCTCATTTTTACACTGAAAGGCCATAATGAGGTTGTCTTAAGCGTAAAATATAACCCTGACAGTAAGAGCCTTTCTTCTGCTGGCTGTGATAACACAATTAAGATTTGGAGTATCGAAAACGGATGTCTTCTTAATACTTTAGAAGGCCACAACAATGTGATTAATGACATAAATTATAATCAAGATGGTAAGATTCTTGCTTCTGCAAGTTCGGATAAAACTGTTAGGCTTTGGAACATGGTAGATGGCAGCTTACTTTTCACTTTAGAAGGCCACAGTGAAACTGTTAATGTTGCAAAATTTAGCCCTGATAGTAAAACTGTTGCTTCTGTTAGCAATGATCGAACTATTAAGCTGTGGGATGCAAAGGATGGGGCTCTCATAGTTACCCTAGAGGGTCATAGAGATAATATTAACTCTGTGGCTTACAGTCCTGATAGTAAAACTGTTGCTTCTGCAAGTTCAGATAAAACAGTTAGGCTCTGGAATATAGGAGACAGGCAGCTCATTGCCACACTTAATGGCCATTGTGGTAGTGTTAATTCTGTAACTTATAGTCCTGATGGCAAAACTGTTGCTTCTGCTAGTGTAGACAAAAGCATCAAGATTTGGGATGTAGAAAATAGAGATCTGATTGCTACCCTGAGAGGGCATGACAAAATCGTTTTGTCTTTAACCTATAGCCCAAGTGGAGAAAATTTAGCTTCTGCTAGTGGCGATAAAACTATAAAGCTCTGGAATACAGAAAATTTTAGCTGCATCGCTACTTTGGAAGGCCATGATGACATGGTTAATAGCATAGTATATAGCTCAGAGAATGGAACCATTGTTTCTGCAAGTTCGGATCACTCAGTTAAGCTTTGGAATCTAGCAGACAATAGCCTTCTTGCAACACTGGATTGCGGCTCGATTGTCAATGCAGCAGCTTACCATCCAGATGGGACAATCCTCGCTTCTGCTAGTTATGACAATATGGTAAATCTTTGGAACACACTACACAATCGTGTTTTCAATCTTACAGGTCATAGCAATGTTGTTAACTTTATAGCTTATAGCCCCAATGGTAAAGTTCTCGCTTCTGCTAGTGCAGACAAAACAATTAAACTTTGGGACATGGCAACTCTTAGCTTTATTACAACTCTGAGCGGTCATAGTGATGTTGTTCATTCAGTAGCTTATAGTCCGGATGGAAGAGTACTGGCTTCTGCTAGTGCAGACAAAACAATTAAACTTTGGGATTTAGACAATAATAGTCTTATCTCTACTCTTCAAGGCCATTGTTCCGGAGTAAATTCAGTAGCTTATAGTCCAGATGGGACAATACTAGCGTCAGCCAGTAATGACAACACAATTAAACTTTGGAACGTATATTTAGATACCGATCTGAGCCCCAATACTTTAATGGAGAAAGCTGTCAACTGGCTTCACAACTATCTAATCTATAATCCTAATGTTAGCCAGAGTGATAAGAAGCTCTTAGAGACCTAATATTTATTCAGAAACTAGTGTAGATAACAAAAGGCTATTGAAGTAACGTGATTAAGAATTAAGATTAAGAGACAACATGAAGCTCAAGTGTTTAGTATGCCCAACTCTTTGATGCCGTATTTGGCTTTGAAGAAATTATAGGCATATTCGTAGTCGGCTTCGCGGTCTATGCGGGTGAAGGGAGGGTAGAAGGTTTTCGTGACGGTTTGGTTGCCGTCGTCGATTTGCCAACTGACAGTTAGGGGGGATTGTTCGTCCCAGTCTTTGCAGGCGGTGCGGACTTCTTTGCCGCCTGCGGCTTTGCGGTGGGTGCTGGGGATGAGGCGTCCGTGGGCGTCGTATTCGTCGGCGATTTCGTATTGGCGCATAACGGGGAACTGGACGCGGTAGATGGTCTGGAGTTCGTCGAGGGTGAGGCCCAGGGCTAGGGCGACGAGGACGTCGATTTCGAGGAGGGCCTGGCGGCGGGCGTAGTCGCTACGGAGGGGGGAGTGCCAGGTCCATTGGTGTGGGTCGAGGGCAGACCAGGGTGCTTCGTAGGGGTAGGTTTTGATGGGGTGGGTAGGAGCGTTTGTATTTTGGGTTTTGGTTTCTAATTTCTGAGTATTCCAAACTGTTGTTGCATTTTGCAGAATCTCATTAACAGATGCCCACTGATCTTGAATTATTTGAGTAAGCGCGACTGAAGTCCAAAGGTCAGCGTAGTGTGAGCTTAGGGCATTGAGACGGAGACCTCGATTTATGATCGGAGCCAACCAGGGACCAGAAACTTTTGGCAATATCTTAAGAGTAGAAGGCAAGATATCTACACGTCCTACTACCTTTATCAGAAAATCGAAAATCGTTGATGCTGTGCAACCCGAAAAGGCAATCATTTCTTCTAATGAGGGCATGACAGTTGAGATAACAGGTTGAATGTGAGTAACTTTTCGGGGCAGTATCGCACTGATCAATGTTCTCTCATTAGTTAGAACACCTCTTTTTCTATTAATAAATCTGTAGTCCAGGTCAGATAGTTGAGTTCCTGTTATTTTTTTGACTGCGGTATTGAATGCTGCTATATCTTCCTCTTGATCTCCAGGGCGATATACGGCTCTGGGTAAATAATTTATTTCCAGATCTGTTAAATCTACGTCATCATATGCGTTTTGTGAGTTGCATTGGTCTCTAGGTGTTTTATTAAATGGATTTGCGACATAGAAATGTGGCCCACTTATAACCCATTCATCTGGTGTCTTTGGTTGATAACTAGGGTTATCACACCTCGTTATGAAACCACTACCTTGACTGTTAGATTCATGGAAAAATTCAGTCGAAAAATAGTTTTCGTTTCTTTCTGAGATCCATTTATCGGAGAAGTTTATTTTGTCGATAACATTTAGCAATTCCTTGGAATGTACTGGAGGTAAACGTGTTTCGCTAATTGGTGACGCCTTATCTTCCAATAATTTGTGAAAAATACCTAGAGCTTCTTCATTAATCTGGATTAAACGATTACAGTGACCTCTGGTGTCCCATGCTCCACTAAGGTCTTTAACGCCAGGTATTGGTTCATTCAAGTTGTCATGTGTTCGGCAAGCTAGCAGTGTCTTAGGAGCATAAAGATTGGCAAGATTTTCAAAATAGATATCGCCTGCATTACCTCGAAAAATATTAATGCTGAACTTGTTATGATGATCAATATCTTTAAATAAATTGAGTTCGTTTATGAACTGATAGTGTCCCTCAAGTCGCTGGTAGTATCTATTTCTTAGAATGCCTCCATTGCCATCATCATAAGGGTTCTCTTGATGAAGTAAGCCTCCGTACCCTTTTTGGCTTAACAAACTCCAAGTTTTAACTACAAAATTTTTATATAAATTTGTTTGCCCACCCCGCAATGACTCATACACTCGATGGCAATTTAAAGACGTTACATTACCAAGGCTTAGCCGCTGCGCATTGAAGTATGCCTTTTTTTGTTGGGACACCTCAAGCAAATCAGGTCTTGCTTGATTAAAATCAGCACTGCGAGCACTTCGCACTCCTAGTAGTGCTTCAAAATCGCATAGTAACGAAGCATCTTTCCAACTAACCTTAAGCCATGGTGGATTTCCGAGAATCAAATTAAATCCATGAGAATGGGTTGTTCTCTCTCCTAATATTTCAGGAAATGTCAGCTCCCAATGATTAAATCGTATGTCTAATGCAATCTCTCGACTCACTCGATACCAAGGCACCGCCGACATCAACACTTCAACATCCAACTCATCCGCTGCCGTCGCCCTCAACAACTCCGCCCCATCAAAATTCAACCGCAACGTCTTCAATCCCAAATCCTCTTCCTTTCCTAAGAGAATCTGCGCCGCCTCCAAAAAATCCTCTCGCCTTGGCAACGCCTCCACCTCATCCAACGGCCAAAAGAACAATCCACACCAGGAGTCCATCAACAACTTCAACCGCTGAAAACTCCCCGACGCTGCCTCCAACGAAGCCTTCACCTGCTCTTGAACCTGCAAACCAGGCCCAGTCTCCTCAACAACCGGCTGAGGCCACACACTTGCCGGACATTTCGTCTTCTCTAACGCCGCCAATCGCTTCTGCCCATACTGCTGCTCATGGCCATCAATCAGCTCGCTCACCGCCAGCGCCAAATCAATCTCCGGCTCTGTCCAGTCCGCCTTCACCTGACGCTTCAACCAATCCTTCGCTTTATCCGACTCAGCTTCCTGATACTGCCGCACCAGACTATTACTAGCTGTCGGCACCATATCCGGGTCAAACACCAAATAGTGATAAACCTCATCTTCTCCTCGGGCCTCCCCCGGCTTGAGCTGCCTCGGCTCCACCGCCTCATCACCACTATTCAGGTGTACCCCCGCCAACAACTGCCCCTTCGTCCACACCGCCCGCCGCGCACCGATGAGACTATTTCCCGCCCGCAACCGCAACCCAAACCAGGGCGTCGCCCCCCGCACATAGCGGACCTTCTCTTCTTCTCCTTCCTCTGCCGGAGCCTCCACCACACGCACCCGATGCATTGTATTCAACCACAACGACAATGCCCCCAACTCCACCGCCGTCGGATTCAAATCCACCCCATACAGATTCCGCGTCGTAATGTAATGGCGCACCCGCCGCAACTCATTAGGATAATCCACCGGATTAATGGACTTACCCTCCGGCGCAAGCTGCTGCTGCTTTAGCTCCAAATACTTCTCCGCCAACTGGTTTGCCGCCTCATTCAAAAACGCCCCGCTGCCCATGGCAGGCTCACACACCGTTAGCGTCAAAATCTTATCCGCATCCTTCGGTTTGTAATCCTTTAACAGTGGTCGTAACGTCTCTTCTACCAAACATTTCGTCAATACCTCCGGTGTATAGTAAGACGCACTTTGCTCTCGGTCTAACCCCGACAGATGCAAAATAAACTCACCCTTGGGGTAAATGCGCGGCTTTCCTCCTGGCAGTCTTTCAACTTCCTTTTCCGTAAACTCCTCCGCCCGCTCCTTGGGCACAAACCAGGTCTGAGTTTTTGTCTTACCAAAATCATCCTTAGCCCGCTTTACCTGGATCAGATCCTGGGCCGCAAACATTCCCGAAAAAGACAACAATCCCTCATAAACTGCCCCTAGCTGGTTAATCCCCAGCACCCCATAGTTAACCCGTCCAGTGGTCTTTGTCTTCTCGTCATAGCTGAGGGAAAGGCATTTAATCACCTGCTGCAAACACTGGTTCGACAGCCTCGCCTGACTCAATAACGGCGTCGCCTTTGGATCAAACAATGTCGCCGTTAATGGCGGTATGACAAACGTGCGCGTACTCTCTTCGAGCTGAAGCTGAAACTGATCTGGATTAGCCTCTGCCTGCTGAGGATGAAATCCCTGGTGGATGAGCATAAACAACCGCGACAAATGCTCATGAAAATACGTTCCCTCCACCGCCTGCTCCGATAGAGGCACCAGCTCCAAATCCCGCAGCGACTCCAGACTGTAGCCCAGTCGATAGGCATCATCATTAATGGGCAAGATCCCTAACTCTGGTCCATGGGCCTCGGCATAAAAACAAAAGATCAGCCGATACACATAGGTCAACGCCTCAAGACGCAACTGCTCTGCCGTTACCTCTAACTTTGTGCCATCGCTATCTTCTAGCTGTAGCTCCTTAGCAGAAACCGTAAATATAGACCGCTTACGCCGCCGCCGATCCGCTACCCAATCATTCGCCAGCAGCCCAATCGCCTCACGCACCGATGCCTGTAAGCTTTCGGTCACCCCATGGGCCAGCTTATGACTATTTTCCTCCAGAGTGTCATGGATCAACGTCGTCGATTCACTCTCAGGGGCCAGGGTTTCCCGCGACAGAAAAGTAGCTATTTGATCAAAAGTCCCCTTCTCCTTACGTCCAAAGGAATCATCCAAATCAAACGCCAGCCACCGACCATTGGCAAAGGTCTTACTGTCGATCAGCAGTAGGCGACTGCCCCCCAACAGCATCACCCAACGGGGTCGCTCCTCCGCCTTAAACAATTCCCCAATGGAACGATTCCAATCTTTCTCAAACAGCGTATGGTCAGCCTCCACCAGCTGAGAGGCCATCGGAACACTCTCCAGCGGATCTTCACTAGGCCACTGCTCCGGTAAACTCCCATCGGGAATACAAAACACCGCCTTACAAACCACCAGCCAGGGCTGCCCAAACCGCTTCAACATACCCAGGGTAGGAATGTGAGTTTTGCCCCCCTCCACCGGCCAATCCATAGGCTGTAGCGCATCGTACCCCAAAGTCTGGAGCACATAGCTCGGCCAGCTCTCTAACTCAGCTCCCCGACGGCGAGTCCAATCCTTCGTTTCTAGGGCCTGAGCCTTGGCCTTAAAATATCGCTGCCCCAGTTTAGCCAGTCGCCGTGGCGAGGCATTAGCCCCCTGCTCTTTCCACTGCTTCAGTAGCGCTTTTGCTCCCTTTTCCTTAGCAAAAGACGTATCCAAATAATGGGACGAGTAATATTCTCCAACATTTTGTATGGCAGTGTCTAAGGGCATTACGAGACTCCTTCAATCACTAACACCAGCTGAGTCAAAGGAGACTCCCCCGGTAACAAATGCATATCCCGCCATTCCGTCTGACGCGACTGGATATACTTCTCCATTTCATCCCTCGCGTCTATCAGACGCTCAGCCGTGCGGCTTTTCTCATCTAGCCCCGCCAGTCGCTGCCCAATTAACTCTCGCCGTTTCTCTTTCCACCGTTTTAGCCGTCGTTCTTCCTGCCGTAGCAACGGCATCATGACCTTCTGCCGATCTTTTTCTAGTTTCGACAGATGTTTCAAACTGGCATCCACCGCTGCCGACAACAGAAGCTGGCCCGCTGTTGTCTGAGCCGGTCTATCCACATTGGCTAATGTCTCAAACCCAGCATCAGCCAAGGTTTGCTCCAAAGCCATAATCTCACTGCTGCCCCCCGGTCGAATGCGTACCGCATGGGCATCTACCACCAGGGGCGTCCCGGCTTTAGACGGCATCTGGCCCATAAAACAAAACGCTAGCTCTTTCTCTGGCAAATGCTTGGAAGTAATAATAGGAGCCTCGCCCCGGTCAAACTCCATCAGTAACCTTTCCACCAACCATTGCATGATGGGATGGGTCTCACTACAGAGCATTTCCTTAGCCCAGTAGCCAGAGGTATTACGGGCAGCCTCAATGGCCAGCTTCACCCGCTCCACATTGGCCGTTAGCCGAAACTGATCATGCTCTGGCCAAGCCTCCGCCGGAATCGCCGTCGCCCCAAAAATTACCCCGCTCTTTTCAGTGGCTCCCCCCAAACGCCGTTTCAGCTCCGATGGAGCCGTCACCGTCACCATTGGTCCAGAGTCGTCCAGTTCTGGATAGTCTCGCCGGGACTCCCGCAGCAAATCATAGGCCGCCTGGAGAAAGTCCATATCCTGATAAAACCGAATGCGGCCAGAGGTGGCAGCCGGAGACACTGTTTTGACAGGCTCTGGGGCATCACCATTATCTGTGGCACCGATCCCTAGCAATGCCATCAAATCATCATCGTCTTTCAAATTACCGGCAGAGATAGTCATCTCCAGAACATCTGTCTCTGAACTTTCAGTCGTCTGCTGATCTAGTACCGCCTGGTCCCCCGTTAGCAGTCCCTTCTCCGCCAGGTACTGGGCCTCTTTCTCCGGGTCGTAAAGCTTGAGCTGACTTTCGCCAGAGCGAGTACTGCGATTAATTTCTTCTACCTTTTCGATCAACCGCTCAAAGATCGCCCGGTCCCCTTTGAGCAAGCCACTCGCCGTCTGCACCATCAGATATCTCAGAATCGGCTGCTGCGTCTGGCCAATGCGGTCGATGCGCCCATTCCGCTGAATCAGGGTAATGATGGACCAGGGCAGATCATAGTGAATGATGTGGTGACACTGGTGGTGCAGGTTAATGCCCTCGGATGCTACATCGGTGGCAATCATCATCCGCACCGGAGCCGCATTGGTACTAAACGCCTCCACCGCAGCCATGATGTGAATATCGGGGCAGGTACCGCTAATGGAGGCAATGGTTTGCTTGGCCTGGTCCTCAAACTTTTCACTATGTTTGAGCTTGAAGGTTTTTGCGATCGCATCCGCCAGCGCCTTTTGAGTGGCCACATATTCTGTGAAAATCAGCACCCTTGGACTATTTTTCTTGCCTGTCCAGCCAATGTCCTTCAGCTGATCGCACAGCAGCTTAAACCGAGACGATTTGGCCAAGGATAGCCCTTTGATCGCCTGCTCTAGATCCCGCAGGTAGGAAATTTCAGGGCTGGACGGGTCTTCCTTCTTGACCCGATCTAGCCGCCTGGCAATGCGTCCGGCACAGGATTCTGGGCTGGATAGAAACTGACTGTAGTAGCCATATTGCAATAGCCTTTGGTTCTTCCAGCCGGTGTCTTTGGTCTGAGTGGGGGTTGCGATCGCAGCTCGTCGCATTTCACCCAACAGACTATAAAAATCCTCCTCAGCAGGCGTCGCCTGAATTGTCGTCTCACTCAGCGGCACCACAACCCGATCTGTCAGCTGACCGCCAATCTGCCCCCGCACATCCTCCTTAAATCGCATCAGGTAAAAGCCCCTGATATCATCCGCGTCATATTCCTCGTAACGCGGATCGGGAATGGACGATGGGTCCAACAACGAAATCAGCCGCCCAAAGGTAGCCCGTTTGCCATTGTGGGGAGTGGCCGTCGTCAGCAGCATACTGTCAGTACGGCGAGACAGTAACCGCGCCAAACGGTGCGCCTGATGATTCTCTGGCACGCTCGCCCCAGCCACATTATGGGCCTCATCAATAATCACCAAATCCCAGCGGGTTTCCTCTAGAAAATGGCGGTAGCGCCCCGCATCCTTTAGCGTATCGATACTAATAATGATGCGGTGATACACCTCAAACGGATTCTTATTGGACGGAATCCTCAATCGCAGCTTGGCAATTCCCTGGGAATCCAGACGCACCAGCGGAATATTAAACCGATTCCAAAGCTCCGCCTGGAACTGAGTGAGCATCGACTTCTTAGTCAGTACCAAAATGCGATCAGCCCGACCCCGGCGCATTAGCTCAGTCAGGATCATCCCCACCTGAATGGTTTTACCCAAACCCACAGCATCCGCCAGTAGCAAACGCGGACGTAGCTGCTCCAAGGCCCGTTTTACAGAAGTTACCTGAAACGCCATCGGGTCAAACGCTCCCAGCCCATCTAAATCAGGCACTTCACCCGCTGCAGGCATCTGCCGCAATTGCGCCTCTAAAAATAGCTTGGCTTTGCGGAACCCATTAGACGTATCCGGCACCAACTTTGTCTGACGTGGATCAACCGGCTCAATCTGATCAAGCTGGGTCAGAAAGATCGCCTGGTGCCCTCTAACCAGATCATCCACCCCGACTACATGAACCGCATGTTGAGTGCCAGCAGCATTAGATGCCTCAACTCGTTGTACTAACCACTCTGCATCTCGGCAAAGTACCCGCATTCCCGCAGCGATGGTCAGTCCCACTAGTCATAATCCTCCGGATTCAAGCAAAACTGCTCTAGCTTAGCCATCTTAAGACAAGCATTGAGAATTTCTACATCATCTTCAAAGCCAATGGGTGATTCGAAGTCTGGCTCATCATCCTCTGGCTCAGAAAAATACAGCATGGCCCCTTTCAGCCAGGGCTGCACATGGGCTGGCAAACTTTCCCAGGTACTGTGCAGAGTGATATAGCTCTTTTCAATAGCCTCCGCCAAAGCAACATGAACCATAGGATTATCCTGAGCAGCCTGCCGAGCCTCGGTCACATGGGCCTGGACCCGCTGAAGCAGTGCCGTAACGTCTAGCTTCTCCGCCTGTTGAACTTTTGTTTCAATTAACGCAGCAAGAGATTTATTCAGGCCATCAGGATACAGGGGCAGGTTCGTTTGCATAGCCAATATCACCGCATATGGTTGATTTCACGTAGGATGCCCCCATACATTCCAAAATCAGAACATCCTGAGCAGCATTTGCTAAGAAATCCTTATATGAGCGTCCTGAGTCCGGTCAAAAATCAAGTGAACTTGATGTAATCAGCTCCATTACTTCAAAAATCAGCCACATAGCTGAGCTATAGATTCACCATGGTTGAAAGGCTGCAGGTTTCCTTATCACGATAGTTCCTGGTCATACTGTCGAGATCGAGAAATATTTCGTTTTTGCTGTCGGCTAAGCACTTTACGTACCGTCTGATTCACATAGAGCATCGCTGGCGGCTTACCCTGATCTTGAATAATTCGCCGCACCATAGAGCTACCTGCCGAAAGCATCAGCGCAATATCTTTCTGAGTCTGGCCATCCTTCAAAGCTCGCTGTGCAACCTTGATGTCTAGATTCACAGGGTCACTGACTGTAAGCCCCTGACTGTAGCGCTGCCAAAGAGCCATGTACTTCTGTTTCGCTGATGGATGAGTATTTGATTTGGGCAGCGGAGATTCAGTTTCACGTAGGTCAATATCCGGATGAAGAATCTCATTAGGGACGACAGACTGTTCCTGTCCTAATGGCTCTTTTGTAATTGTCGTGGCTACGGGCTCTTTAGCAGTTGGAGAGGTGCTTTGAGGATTTTCAGGTGAGTTTGCAATTTTCTTTTCCACTGCTTGGGCTAATGGAACATAATCACTTGTATTTTCCTTAGCCTTCGATACGTCAGCCCACCGCGTTAGCTCAACCTTATCAGCCGTATAAAGTGCTAGATGGTATTTGGCACGAGAAACCGTCACATAAAAAGACTCACGATTTGTCGTCGTACTATCCATTAAAGCCATCACCCGATCTGCCGTCTTACCCTGACTACCATAGGTCGTACTCACCCAGGAATAGTCCAGGTATTGCCGACCACTGAGATTTATCTGCTGCATACTTCCTGCGCTATCAATAATCTGGGCAGTGCCATCAGGGGCAATTTGCTGAACCGTAAGTCGCTGGCCATTGCGTCGTTTATTAGCTCGGTCATTTTTGGTCCATCGGAGTTGATCACCGGGAGCGATCGCAACCTCCTGTCCCACATACACAGACTTCAACGGACACCGCCCTGGAACAACACCCATCACTTGCCCATTAGGTGTCTCTACCAATAGCTGCTGGCTCTCTCGATCCACCGAAACCACCGTATACTGCTGCCCCTTCAACAACCCCTGCTTCTTATAATTCTGAGTCGGCACCAACACATCCCCTGGCTGATACACCGTCACATAACCTGCTTGGGCTTTGGTGATATTCTTCTGGCGCAACCCCATAACCGTGAAAGCATCCTGACCTAAACTCCCTTCAGCCTGAAGCTCAGCCCGCAAGGTTTGAGTCAGCGCCAATCGCTCCTGATTAGTCCCTGCCAGAATCAGCGTTTGCTCCCGTTCTTCGGGGGATAGTGCCAAATAATCCTGAGCTAATTGCTTTCGTCTGAGATCAGCATTTTCAACCTCACGAATATATCCAGCAGTATCGAGGGTATCGATGCCCTGAACCATCTTGCCTTGGGCAATCAGCTGCACGGCTGTTTTAAGTTCCTGTCGCTGCTGCCGTAGGATTTCATCCAAATAAGCGGTGGTAATTCCCCCTGCCTGCAAACTTTTGAATGGATTGCCCGCTTCAACGGCAGAGAGCTGCTTTGTATCACTCACCAAAATTTCTCGGGCTTGTGCGACTGTGGCACGGGTCAGTAAAGCACGGGCATCTTTCATGCTGAGCAGTCCAGCTTCATCCACAATCCAGATAGCGTTAGCGGTTTCCCGATTTTGAGACGCCAGCAATGCTGCCACTGTTTCTGTCTGAATATCTAATGTCTGGCCCAAACCATGTGCGGCTTCAGCACTGGGGGCGAGGCCTCGTACCTGATAGCCCTGGCCTTGAGCGATTTGCTTGAGAGTATTCAGGGCACAGGTTTTGCCAGAACCGGCAGAGCCTTGCCACGCAATGAATTGATCCGGTGTGGTGCAAGTGAGGTGGATAGCTTGCTGCTGTTCCTGGGTGAGGGGGGACTTGCTAACCCAAGGTTCCGAAAATGCTAGCGGTTCCACCTTCCCCCTCCCCTGCTGCATAAGTCGGATCGTATTGAGTTCCAGGTTTATGGCCGCTTGGGTGGTGAACTTTTGCTCTTCGACCTCGATGAGTTCGGGGTTAGTAGAGATCGCACCCTCCAACTCCTCCCAACTCTGCTCCCCCAAATGATGCTCAAATACAAATCGCTCCAGGTGTGTTTGCCGAAATACCGCATCCCGCTCACCACAATGCTGAATCGCAGGTTTTAGATTCGATTCAGCATTATCGGCATTGACTATTTTACCGGAAGCGATCGCAATCCCCTCCTCAGGCAATTCCGGCAACTCAAACCCCTTCAACTGCACAAACGCCTTCCACCCCTTCAGTAGTCGCTCAGCACTGGTTACTTTTGGTTTATTCTTCCGCGTCTTCAGATTTGCCGCTTCCCGTAGCAGCATCTCTGACTGGATTTCCTTGCCATTGGCTGCCGTCGGCTTCTTCCCTTCAGACTCCCATTCTTCCAATAAAGACAGAATCTGTTTGCGCCGAGTAGAAAAGGCTTTCAGCAATTCTGGAGCATACCCCTTTAACTCAAACTGCCCATGGGCTTGGGGCTCAATTTCGTAGCCCTGCTGTTTGAGCAAGTGGGCCAATTCATTCTGGTAGAGCTGGCCCAGCAGTTTTTTATTAGCGATGGCCTGCTCATTACTGACACTAAACCAGCGACCGTAGGTTAACTGGGTAGCATTGAGCCCCACACAATGACTATGAAGCTGAGGCTCAACTTCTCGACTGGTGCCATGGGTAAAGACTGCAGTGACGAGATTTCCAGTCTTGATCCGCTGTCGTCCTGTCTCCGTTGAAATTCTCGTTTGAGCATAGCGTTCCTCTAAAACAGAAAGTGCTTTCGCTACTGCCTGATGGTGGGCTTTTACCACCCGCTCGTCCTGTTGCACCAGGGCGGCAATACTGACACTCTTCGGCGCACTAAAGGTAAAGTCTGTGGCGGCTCGACGTTTATCAATATTGACTTTACGACTGAACAAATTCTGACCATCCGGTGTCTGACCTCTCAACAGTTGTTGAAAAGTCTCGGTATTTACATCGTCAGAGAGATTTAATTTCTTGACACCCTGCCCTAACCAGCGAGATGGAGAGACTCCTTCCTCCTGGCTGTATTAGTCTTCTTTTGAGTAGTAATGGGCCGCTTGATGGGCTGAAAGATTACTCGTGGAAAGCACGGAAAGCTTGGTCTAAAACGCCACAATAATCGAGCAACATGAGTAGATGAGGCAAAAAGCCTTGAAACGTTTGGGATATCGAGGTTAGGGGA
>ERZ1740065.746-NODE-746-length-18211-cov-12.418815_pt1 | contig 18211 bp, 19 predicted proteins | sample MGYA00581738_ERZ1740065 | MGnify/ENA primary metagenome ERZ1740065 (study PRJEB43018, sample SAMN04849749) | marine metagenome | isolation source: floating plastic debris | place: Pacific Ocean | collected 2008-09-01 | study: EMG produced TPA metagenomics...
CCCCCCCCCCCCCCCCCCCCCCCCCCCCCCCCCCCCCCCCCCCCCCCCCCGCATGGCCTGGCAGTACCGCATGGCCTGGCAGTACCGCATGGCCTGACTGTACCGCATGGCCTGACTGTACTGTCATGCAGTACTGGGTGAAGTGGGTTATTCACCGAAGTCTTCAGTCTCTGCATCCTTGGCCATAAATCATGCTTAAGTTGCTGTTCATACCGCAATCGCTATTATAGCCCTGGGACAAGTGATGCTGTACGTGGACGGTATGAATGGAGTGATTTCCCACCCTCAGACCGTACAGTGGCTCTACAGCCTTGTCTCATCCAAGGTATGTCGCACCATCGTCGTAGCGATGGAGAGATGTTATCTGCTGCAGCCATCGTCTTCGCCTCATGTAGCACCACTTTAGACTGGAACCGCCAGATACATTAGGCATATTATACAGGCTCAATGTCTGCGACATAACGCCGGCAGCAGCCCGTCTGCAGCTGTGTGTCTGCAGGGTTGCATGACAACACTGATTACATGCTGTAATTATATCACTGCTATCTGCCATACTGTGAGGTCTACATACTGGCCAGTGATATGTGAGCAATTCCATCTGATTCACCGCATACCTACTAACAGTCAAGCAATAGTACAACATTACTGCTGTATTGTTTGATATTATATTCTTTGTTTACTTTATGCCTGATCAGCTGATATTCATTACTGCTCTGCTGCTGCCGCCAGCGCTGTCTATTACTCACTAACGTGATTTACTGTTTATCTTAGTTTCGGCTCGTCGTCAAAACCGCTCTCAAGCTTCTGCTCGTCTTTGTGGAGTACACGGAGAGGAACTGCCAGCTCCTGTACGCCGCCATACAGAGCATCGATGAGGCCAAAGGTAACAGAGCGCTCCTCACTCGAACCATCAATCAATGGTCGGCCCTGTGAAGCGGCAGCACATGCGGCAGCGTGGACATGTGCTGATTATATGATTAACAGACAGTCTGTGATGTTTCCTTTAGGAAATCGCTCTGTTTGCGATTTCACCAGCGCCTGTCGTCTGTATACTCAAACTCTATTTCATTGTCATATCAATCACTCGTATTTTCTCAGATATCTTACCGTTCAAAAGTGTCCTTGACATATTGAATGAGAAGGACGGTGGCGATACAGAGCTATGCCTATTCGCGATGACTCTCATAAATAAGGTAGTGAGGCAACTTGTCCCCAGCGTGTCTGTCTGTCGTCCCCAGCGCGTCTGTCTGTCGTCCCCAGCGCTTCTGTCCGTCGCACCGTCACTCTATCGCCGCTCTGTTCCAGATCCTGAGTGGAATACCCGACCAGGATACCTTCTATGACATCACAGACTACCTCGAGGAGCAGGGCATGGAGTCGATAGTCCAGCGACACATGTCTCGTAACGGCGCTGACCTTGACCTTATCTCTCAGCTGAATATCTACGAGAGAGCATTGAAAGCGGAGGACGGAGACGACACGGCTGGCGGCAGTTCAGACATTAGGTAAGTCTATTTGTCCTCTGCTTTCAGCTGATGTTGATTGACTGTTCGTTTCTGTTCTGTTCATTTCGTCTTGGAGATGAAATCCGTGTGCGATTGCAGACAGATGCCGCGTGTGAAGAGTGACAGCGACACACGCAAGAGTAAGAGGTCTATTCAGGGAGGTTATGACGGTGCTGCCTCACCTCTCCTCCAGCGTAAAGGCCAAGTGATTGATGAGGAGCCAGCGGGGCCCGGTAAACTGACAGACAGGCGCTCTGCGTTCGAGGCTCAGGAGGACAGGAGTTCCGCTGAGCCGCAGATGTCATATCTAGAGAAGCGGCGCGCCGAGAGAGCGTAAGTCCTGGCGTCACGCTGACAGAGAGTAGTTCGATCCTTTATACCAACATTATCAGACTCTCCTAATCCTCCGCCACCAGGGCCAGGAAAGAGAGGGAGAGTGTAGAGGCGCAGAAACCCAAGGTTGGTAGAGCCTACACCTCCCGTAGGCAGGTCACTGCTGTCAAAGCGGACGAAGCACAGCCTTCAGAGATGAAACCAAAGTCCATGTGTAAGTCTCAACGCTAGTGGAAGCTGATTGGGCACGTCTGCATGTCGCAGTAACCAATCGAATCACTGTCAGCCTGTCAGCTATTAATATCTTCTGTTTGCAGCCAGAGACTTGCATGCCAAAGATGAGAGCTCTGCTGCATTAGGTTTGTTGCTATTTTCTCAACAATTTCACTTCCAGTAGATGTACATAGGCCACCCTCCTCCCTCCCCAAATGTATGTCACTAGATAATAGCGATGCAAGTAGACATGAGAAAGTCATGATCTCTTGTGATGGGAGTGAGTTATATAACGTGGCTGTGATGTAGAGGTGTATGATTGCTATGTAATAGTTACTCATCACTCTGATTCTGGCTGATGTTGACACTATGGTATTAAATGTATTCACTGACCTCTGCACTCATTGTATGTATTTGGTTATGATATGACTAAATCACGTATGGACTGCCACCTCTCTCCCTATCCTGTCCATTTCATCAGCCTGCCATACTGGGTGCGCGCAGAGTAGGTGTGGCTTATTCTGGATGGGCGTGTCACTGTCTACCTCCCTCTCTCCTGTTTCTCTGTGTGCTATGCTAGTTTGATAGGCGTGATATTTTTCTTTCTCTGCACCTAGCACGTGATATTAACATAAGCTCGAATGCTGGAAACAGTGAGCCCACTAGCAAGCATGGTGTGCCCTCCACTGCCCCTCACGTAGCGTCAGCAGACGTCGGGCCCACAGCACGAGCCTACAATGCCGAGTCTAGCGATGAGTCATCTAACTCTGGCTCTAACTATACGGGTATGTCTACCCGCCCCGCCTCACCTCTGGCTTCTCTCAGTCTATCCCAGAGTGTCATTACTAGTGTGCCATTATCAGTGCTCTACCACCAGCGGATTTCTACAACTCCACTTTCTCCTGTTTTAGATGAACAGAATATAAAGAGGCGTACAGATGCCGACGAGGCCAAGTATGTACACATTGCCCTGCAGGTAATCGTATTCTATTCTGTGATACTTAACTATTAACAATGACAGCAGGGACTCGGGCTATGGGTCATGGCGCAGCGACAGAAGTGGCAGGGAGTTGCCTTCCCCTGGCGTGATGTCAAACAACCGTCGGTGGATGCTGTACAAAATGACGAAGCAATCGACGGAGGAGGCGCCTGAGGCTGCCAAGGAGGAGCCAGTCGTTACTCAGAACCTGAACTCTCGTATAGAAAGTCTGAAACAAGATCAGACGCCGTCTGCGGGCCCATCATCCATGGCCCAGTCTGTGCCTGTCGGCAATCAAGACAAAGTGGGCGCAGGTATCAACGCTCTGAAGGATAGACTGTCCAGTAGTAAAGTGATATCTGGTTTGACAGCGAGTCAACCCGTGTCGAGCCAAGCTGTGGCCAAGATGGCCGCGCCGTCTGAGGAAGACAGCCGGTGGGATGGTATTGAAAGGTCGGCCAGGAAACGGCCTCTAAAAATCAATGACTTGGACTTCACAGATCTGGGAGACCTTGACGATGTGGACGTGCTCCGCGCCCCTGTTGTGAACATGAATGGTGGGGGTATACCCCCTCCTCCAATGATGGGTGTCCCACCCCCTCCACCAATGATGGGCGTGCCACCCCCTCCACCAATGATGGGTGTGCCGCCCCCACCGCCGATGATGGGAGTCCCACCCCCTCCCCCTATGATGGGAGCGCCACCTCCACCACCGCCCCAGATGGCTGGCACTAAGCAATCTGGGCTAAAGAAGACAGACGATGGCCGATCTAAGAAGACGGTGCGCCTGCACTGGAAGGAGGTGCAGGATAAGGTGCACATACCAAACCCCACGCCGGATATCAAGAACAAGGGAACTATCTGGCAGAAGTTGAAACCCATTGCCATCGACGCCGGCAAGTTTGAACACTTGTTTGAGACTAAAGTGGTGGACATCAAGGCGAAGGTGGGTGTCAGTGTCTACTAACCAGCCTCTACTAACTACCCATAGCCCATTGTGTATAGCAGTGTGTGTATATCAGCATGTGTATATCGGCGGTGTGTATACCAGCCAGCCCAGTCGGCTGGTTGGGCCATGAATCTACTACTGCTAGTACTGTGTCAACCCTCCCATAGCTTGTTACCCTGTCTGTGCATATCCGCGAATCAATGCTGTCATCTCCTCACCAATGTCGGCCAATGATACGCTATGGTGTCGCCCTCTGACCTTGACATTGTCTATATCGCTGCTGCGGTAGTTTGTAGCCTCATTGACAGCCGCTTATATCTAACTAGCCGCATGCTTGTTCTGTGGCAGACATCGTTAACTGACTGTTTTATCTTTGCATGGTGTTTGTCTATCTGTGCATGGATGCTGCTACGGCTCTTGTTCTTTACCAGGACACGGAGGTAAGTGTCAGCTGCTATTCTTACTTACCCTGCCTGCTCTCTTATATGTACATCTCCGACCTGAGCAGCAGCCACACTGTCTATATAACATAGCTGGATGATGTCATCGGGCAATAGCTAACTTGACAAACTGCACCTTATGTATATTGTTTATTTTTGTATGCAAAACGTGTGAGCAGAAGCTTGACCCTGCAATATTCTACCAAACTGCATTGTTGTATAAACATTTCAAGCACTAGTAATAGATTCATTGATATCACTGTACAGGAGTAGATAACTCCTATTGGTACATGACACACATGGATGAGATCATAAATCACATTATCCAGTTGTACAGCAGTGAGCTGATCAGTGGTGAAGGGAGCGATATATATGTCTATGTTAAGCTTTCCGATGCCGTCTGTAATATAAGGTGATAGTGGGCCAGTCTAGCGATGCCCTAACAGCGTTTCTCTCTCAAAGTCCCCCTCTCCCCACCAGATCTGGTGGAAGAGAACTAGTCTACTCATTTCCTACCCATGCTGTTTTCTACTGCAGATATTTTGTTACAGAAGCAACTGGAGACTGGTAAGAAATCGATAACTGTACTGGATACGAAACGCTCCAATGCCATCAATATCGGCCTGACAAAGCTGCCGCCACCTCGAACTATAAAGGCTGCCATACTCAAGATGGACAGTACCATCATCAACAGGGAGGGCATCGAGGTACAGCCTGCTACTTGATCGCTCCTCAACCCCGCCCTGATCCTGCCCTGACCCCTACAATGACTCCTCCCCGACCCTGCCATGACCCCATCCTGACCCCACCTTGACTCCCTCTCAAGTTAATTGAGACTGTATTTCATCATTGCAGAAGCTACTGACTACGATGATACCCACAGAGGAAGAGAAGCAGAAGATCATTGATGCTCAGGTGGCCAATCCTGAGCTGCCGCTGGGGAATGCTGAACAGCTGCTGCTGATAATGTCGTCTATTTCTGAGCTCGGACCTCGACTCCAGCTCTGGGCATTCAAGCTCGACTACGATAGCAATGAGAAGGTAAGATGTTGCGACACACCAGTCTGCGTCTCGACTGATGGAGCTGAGTGCTGCTACTGATGGATATGAGTGTTGCTACTGTCCTGTTTGTCTATGATTTCAGGAGATAGCTGAACCGCTGTCTGACCTCAAGGAAGGCATAGTGGCTGTACAGCAATCAAAGACATTTAACTACATCCTCTCTGTACTTCTGTCGATTGGAAACTTCCTCAATGGTGCCAGTGTGAGTCTGTCACTGTACTCAGTATCTGTACCCTGTATGTCACTCCACCGCTGTATGTCCCTCACTACCCCCATCATTTCCTCTCTCCCTACCTCTCTCCCTCCCCTACCCTCCTTCCCCTAATACCTCTACCTCCTTCCCCTCTCTCCCTCTTTCTCACCCACCCTCACTCCCCGATCACCTCCCCTCTCTTCCTGCCCTCTCGCTCCCATTGTATGTAGCCTTAGGCCCTTTCTCTCGATTCTGCAGGCACCCGGCTTCCATATAAGCTATTTAGCTAAGGTTCCAGAGGTGAAGGACACCGTACATAAGCATTCACTGCTCCACCATCTCTGTGTGACTATAAGTGAGATGTACCCAGACAGCAGTGACCTCTACTCTGAGATCAGCGCTGTAGCCCGCTGCTCTAAGGTACACTTCAAAGATACCACTGTGGATCTATAGCTACGTTACCATGGAAATGAACCTACAATGGTTACAGGTTGACTGGGACGAGCTGAAAGATAAGCTGTTCAAGCTAGAGAAAGGCTGTAAGGCCGCCATGGACAATCTGAGGCTGGTGGCAAAGCACGAGACGTACACGTCTCAGAACCTACGCATCAAACTGTCAGAGTTCCTGTCAGACTGCGCCGAACGTATCGTTATACTGAAGCTAGTCCACCAGCGCATGATCCACAGGTCTGTATAGCAGCTCATATAATATATCTATGCCTCCGTCTCAAACTTCTATGTCACAGTCACAATATAAGAGTACTATTTGACTCTGTTTGTCCCTTCGTGACGAGTCCTACTCTCAGACAGATGTCACACTACTTCAGGTTCCAGAAGCTTCTGCTATATCTGGGTATCAGTGCCAGGGAGTGTCAAGAGATGAAAGTACACCAGTTCTGTAAGGTAGTAAGTGAGTTTGCCCTTGAGTACCGAACCACTAGAGAGAAGGTTATTCAACAGCACAACAAAAAGAAAAATTACAAGGAAAGGAAGAAGACAAGAGGCAAACTCATTGTCGATGTATGTCACCATCATTTTTGGCAACTTCCAGGAGTCCTGTCCTCATGTAATCGGTAGTCATCAGGCGCATACGATGTCATTGTAGACTAAGAACTTTGGAAAAAGTGTGAAAGAGGTAAATCAAGAGGAAGAAATGCTGACAAGCCTCCTAACCAACGGGCACACGTCTGACCAACCTGGTAGAAAGAAGAAAGGTAAGGAGTTGTCTCCTCATACCTGCGATACATCACACCCACGATTTTATGTAGCTGTTGAGCTGTGTGTGTTTTCAGATAACCCGCAGGTTTCAGTGCTGAAGAAGAGTGCCAGTCATGTCAGCGGTACGGAGGCTGACGATACGGGAGACGAACTCCTCGAGTCAGCATTCCGATCGGCAGCAACAGCCGGCCCCCGTCAGCGTACTGAGAGGAAGAGATCGCAGTATCGGCACAGGAAGTCATGTTAGTAGCTCCCCCTATCATCGCATCTTATCGTTACATGTAGTTCAGTTTTTCAACGTTTTAAACTGTTCTCTCTTCTAATGTTTGTTTAGTCCGAGGGCGCACGCGGTAGGTAGACAGTGTGAAGCGATATTCCTATCATGTATCCAGTGTCTACTATAGCATGGTCAGCTACCTGCTGCATGGCTCGCTCTTCATTTACGTTTTCAATTCATGGAAGAGTAAGCTGTGACATCTTTTGATAGAAGTTTGTGATGGCATTTTATTCGCGCAGGTGACAGCATGACCATGTGATCGTAACATGTCCACATAGAGATAACGACCCAGAGGTAGTACATGTCAGTTAGAATGTATATCAACTCATTGGTTATTGTCGTATATTGTCATAGGTATAACTCACTCTACCACACACGTCGGCCCAGGATTACCGTTGTCATTCACCAGCCAATAACTATGTTGTCTACAGGATCATGTTCTGTTACATCAGTGTCGAGTGCGCGTCTCTCGCCATTAAGTTTGTTTATATGATGCGTTTTGATGTTGCGTTTCTATATTATCATTATTTGTTACGCCCAGGGAGGTTCAATGCGCAGCCGGAGTAGCAGGCCAAATGGTAATGAATAGCCAGTCCGTGCTGACTGGCAGCATGCTGTTATGTCATTGGCTCGTGTGTGCGTGTGAACCCTACAAACACCCCTCAATCTACGAGCACATCTCTCTGTATAGTCCACAACATTCTATAATGATTCTCAACACTTCGATGCTGACTGAAGGCCCGAACTGCCTGCTTTCTGTAGCTCCTGTACCGTAGCCTTTGTTACTGGGCTCCCCTCTAGTGGTCAGTGTTAGCCACCCTATTCTCAGTGGCCCTGTAGGTGCTACTAGCCATAGAATGCCTACAATACTGCTGATTGCCATCAGCAACCAATACTCATTGCCATCATACTAGTAGTAGTACTAACGCATTTCATCCGATATTACAGTGAGGCGAACACTCAAGGGGGGAATTGTGGATGAAGAAGGTAACAAATTGGAATTGGTGCTGCCCCAAGTCATATCTACAGAAGACTCTAGCAGTGCCATCGGTCCTCAACTAAAATCAAAAGATGCTGCTGCTCGCAATGACTCTGCTTATAATGCTGCAAGAGACGATAAATCCAAGTGGCGACAGAGAATTGAGAAATCAACTGACTCTGAACAAGAATTAGCTAACAGAATAGCATCTTATCAAAAGAAGCGTCGGTCTGAGAAGTTGCAGTCTCGAGGAAAGGGAAGTGACGATGTTGTAGACAGAAGTTCACACAGTCGACATAGTGACAGACCGAGACGCTCTCGACCACATCCTAGCGCTTATTAGCTCCTCTCTCTCTCATAATTTAATAGTAGTGACGCCGAAATACTTCATTTGAATCTCTGTTTGTGCAGCCCTCCACCTTTGATGAACCCTAAGAATTGTAGCAATGTTTTATTATTTATGATCTGTTTGCCAAGCTCAACGTCATTGAAATCATATCTCGTTAATCCGCGTTCAAGGTCTTTATTTTTTTACAAAACATCAAGTTAATTTTGCAGCTGAATGCAACAATAAAATCCAGTGAAACTATATAATTTTACGCATAAGATTGAGTGCATTCGCCCAAGGGTGAGGTACGTTTACTTGCATGCTTTACCACCATCACCTAGTGGCACACAGATCTATCGCACTAATATCTAGCTCTCAGGTCACACTTAACAAACACATCTCAAAGTACTCTGGTATCCACGGAGACAGACAGAGACACAGATATAGAGACAGGGGTATTTATTAATTCTCTTGTGTGAGATACACGGGTCTAGGCTCATATCTCAACAAACAGACTCATACAGACAGTATCTGACAGGCGAACCACAGCGCAACATATTTACAGGTCTAAGACTACATAACTCATATACATGGAGTGTCAACAGAACTTCCATCTGTGTCCACACTCGTTACAGAAGCAGAAGGTAGTCATCGGTTCATCGGCCGACCTGGTCTGCACCTGTAACAGGCGAGGGAACGACTCAGAAAACGCATAAATATAATTATAGAGGGTGCTCCCTGACACTAAACATACCTGGTTGTAGGTACAATTCCTCTTTCCACATTTCCCGCATTTCAGCAGGTCTGTGGATGTACCTCCAGACACAGCCATCTGAGCGTCATTGATAGCTTCTTTAGTGAACTTTTCCCTAACCTTCCTCATCTCATTGCTGGCCATTTCCTGAAGGGACAATACCAAGGCTTGCAGCGACAGAAACGCATTCCGGGCACCAGCCGCCAACAGTGGTACCACAAACCTCTGGAGACATCTTGGCCAACTTCTCAGCGCTGATGCTGCCAAGTAGAACGTTCTCACGCAGGGCTGGGTTCTTCTTATCACGCAGGTTGGCCACACGGCTGCGCACCTTATTTTTGTATTTGTTATCAGTGTTGTTGAACTCTTTGTAAATCTCTTCTTCTATCATACCACCCAGAATTTCTGGGGATCCGCTGCCGTCTGGTACGTCTGATTGAGCAGACTACATAGTGACAGGAGATCTAATCAAAATTACTAATGAGGGAGATGATTCAATAATCCTTACCTCCATCTCCTCTCAGAGACGTTATGAGCATTTCACAGCATTTGGTTCTGATAGGGTCGCCATTGACTGAACTCGTGTAACTTGGTGAGATGGTTTGCTGAACAGATGATGATTCAGGTTTGGAGTTACTGGCCTTTTTTGAGTCAGAGGAATTTTTAGCACCTTCTGCAACAAAAATATATATTATATGTTACTGTGGATAAATGGTTCATATCAATGATGGCATGAGTTCTGATATTTCTATATGATGATATACACAACTTACAGATAAAAACCTTAACTGTCCTAAACATTATAGAACTCATTAGACGTAAACCCTACCTGGTGGTAAGAGTTTCTTCCAGTTTTTAATAAGCTGCTTTGATAGCGCAACTGTCTCAGCAGTGGAGTTGGAAGATTTACGATAGTTGTTGACAGTCATCCCTATTTTCGTCTTCGTTAGCACATCCAACGTTATCTTTGATGATTCCAACGCTTTGAGTACCTCTAATCCATTAACCTTAAGACAGATCAGATGCATACAAACATAAGTTGTGGATAAGGTGGAGACACGGATGGGCCGATCATACTGGCACATGGACAGAAGCTCCTAGTACTCCATCGGTAATCAAAACACATTTTCGATCGTGTTCTCGATCACTTCAGGAACTTTCCAGGAATATTATCGAGGCTATCAAAACTACGCAGCAGCTTTATAACAATTATACTCTTACCGATGGATCTTTTGATGCCTTCTGAAGTTTCCTTCCTAGCTTCAAAATATCCTCTTCTGACGCCATAATCGAAACTCTCACGGCGCTATTTTACGATACCCTCCGGCTCAATGGAGCACCTATATATGATAGAAGGGGAGTTTTTCTATTTGGTGTATATTTATTGCAACCAGCTGCAGAGATAGGCTATCCAGCACATCCACAAATACGACTATGAGGGAAAACATACACACCGATTGTGGGATGCGCAGAACCTGGAGCAACTTTTAAACCCGCAACCGGAAACAACCAGACCGCGCGGCGCTCATGAGCTTGGAGTTGTTCCCCCTCTTGTTTGATCCTGTTCTTCCCGCTGTTGATTTCTCTACACTTCGTAGCATACACACTATACCTCACACTTGCAGGCTATGTCTGGGATCAATAAAGAAATACCAAAGACCTTACATAAGATATCTGTAAATACTAATATACCATGCGTTCAAATTCTTCTTCTCTACGCATCCAGGCTGTCTTTGTATCCAGATGTCATTTGACGGTAATAAAACGAAGACTTGTACTCAAACAACTGGACTTGTTGCTGATCGAGTACTACTCGTCACCAACTAAATAGCCAAGCTAGAGGATAAATAGCCAAGCAATCATATGTCTCACAGGTATCACTATTTTATAACTAATACTGTACCCACTGGTAGAGCTCTGCCTTACGGAAAGCCGGTGGGTCAAGTTGTCAGTGTTGTTGTTGTTGTTGTTTATAATTTTTATTGAGGTTTTCGATGAGAAATTATTCTGTCGACATTATCAATAGAGAATTTCTGCTTCAGTGAGCTTTCCGTACCTTCAGAAGAAGACAATTGATAATGCAGAGGATAACTCCGAACCGAACGGTCAACTGACAACTTGACCCACAGGTTTTCCGAAACCTGTTTTCCGTACTGCCTACTACTGGTGCCTACTGGTTTGGCTCCGCCCCGACGATTCCCGATAAAATTCTACGCATTTCTTCGTACGCTCAAACACGCGTTCGTTGAGGCGCACATCTATGGTTCCAGTTCTCGACAAGAGACAAGACCAGAGATATAGGTGGAGAAGATTTGTTCGATGATACTGATCTACTGCATATGAGTACGTGAGTTAATTTGATAGTAATTCTGCCATCAAAAAATTTCCATCACTATCAAATTTAGTGTACACTCTTGTGTTTCACAATGTATTGAAAGTAATTTTGGTCAAGCACTGTAGAGACACTGCCACCTTTTGGTTATGCTACCTCTTGCATTCATTTTAGGTGAGACGTTAGTAGCAATATGCTCGGCTGTACAATTATATCTACGTTGATGAGGCAAGCCCAGCACAACGTCCTTCACACGTGCCACTTCTCTGTTGCTGTCAGTAACCTTGCAAAGAAAGCAGGTATGTTATTATCAGGCTGAATATTTTCATTCTGGGGTGAAAACAGGGTTTAAAGTCTGGTTATTTGCTTGCGGGAACTCTCATTCACTACTATGCCAAGGTACTGGCAGATCTAAGATTCAACAAGAGGTGTGCAGCAGCCTGCAGGGCAGTTGTGGAGCATCCGAGTCTGATCATAGCAAACGTACGAAGCAATGCGCTGATGGATGTGGGTATAAAAGGGAGGAGTCTCCTCATACAGGGGGTCTAGGGACGTGCCTCTGAGAGTGAGAGCAGAATATCTAGGTCAAGTTTTGATCAGAAAACTCCATCGAGATTGAAATAAGAAGTACATGCTATATATCACTGTGTATTGGCGATTTCCTGGCTGTACAAAGTCCAAATATCTGGATCTGCCTCTGAAAGGGATGATTGTATGTACATACGCAATGGTGCAGTAGCTCCTAATCATTTTATGCAGCGTCGCGATCCATCCTCTCCCCTCTAAGCAGTTATAACAATTAGAATTCATTCGTGTCCACAGTTACCTGTCCGTCGTTCTACCAAGAGTAGTCACTGCCTACTTCCTACCCTGCTGTCAGGTCTACATGCGCTACTACTCGGTCATCCATCTGGTCACTGACCACAGCATCTGCTGTTTACTGAGTAAGAGTGATCTGTTATAAGACATTGCAGTTTATCCCTTCATTATTGTGGGATATGTTCTCATGAATAGAGTCAGAACGGCTCCCATTTTTCACCTGATCATAAAATTCTAAATCAGCCCAAATCAGTTTCTACGTTTTTAGTGGAGACTTTTCGCCTCAGGGTGAGAAATCCCAGATGTACATTCGCTACAGTAGGCTTCTAGTTCACTGACAGACGCATTCGACTCAACTCTTTACCTGAATCAGTCTATTTCAACCGATGAATTTGAAATGAAATTCTCATCCTCGTCTGGGTGAATGCTGTAGACACACCTTGTACCCTTTGTTAGCCTACTGTAGACTGGAATTTGTTTGCAAGCAAATTTTTTGAGAATGTTCGAAATCGCAAAAAAATTCAATCGTAACATATTTCAGTGGTTATATAGTGCTTATAGTAGTAATGAATTTTCGAGAAAAGTTTTCCATCAAAGTTTCCTTACATTTTCTCAAATATTTTTCAGCGCAAAACAATTCCAGTATTTCTTTGCATTTGATCTAGTTGCATAATGGTATCAGGGGCGGATCTAGGATCCAACAAGGAGGGTGCACGTGCCCCTCGCACATCCCTCTGAATTCAGCTCTCGGTACAAAAAAATTTAATTTTGTCCAGAAAGGCTAAGACGCAGTGTTTCTAATGTTCGGTTCCGTGGTTATCTCTGTAGTTGGTGTGTCGAGTCCTATAGTCAGCTGTACTTATCCCGTTAACAACTCACTATGGCCCTCTTATTGCCGCAGCATTGTATGGCATCAGTAGCATGCGAGTCTAGCGTACGAGTCTGCTTCACTCAGCGGCCGTACTAGTAATGAAAATAAATTATACCAACCAAGTGTGAGTCGCAGTCTAGAAAATGTTAGGGTCGCCAGTGAAAGTTTGGAAACCAATCTATCACTGGCGACCCTAACACTGGCAGTTGATTGGTCAAAGAAACTTTGTTACTGCTTTCAACCGCAATCCAAAGACGAACATCTGCTCGCTGGTTAGTACTTAGTAGTTGGTTGATCAGTTCACTGCTAATTGAACAAGAATAGAAATGATCATGAGCTGAATATGGATCATTGCCAATCGTGTAATAGTGTTGTAAAGATTTACTGACACGACACTTACATTCACAAATTTAAACTGCTGTAGAGTGGAAATAACTAGAATATACATCAAAATTTTAGCACCTCACAATAATATATATAATTATAATGCTATATTTAGCATTAAAATTTATATGTATACAGTATCTATCTGAAGTTGCAAACTACTATCTCACAACGCTATCTAAGATTACATGGTTGTGACTCGGGTATTGATATCAGATATTGAAAGTCAAAATTTTTCGTAAATTTTCCTTTCATTTGAGATGCAATGATGTAAGCAGTTCTATTAACGGTCTGTTCCAGCTGGTGTCGCGACGACTGGCGCTCGACCCGGAATCGCAGTGGAGACAGATGCGGCCATATTGACTAAATACTGCTGCGGTGCTAACATGCTCAAAGAGGGCTCAGACCCAGAACTAAAGCCAGATTCTGAGTACCCGGACTGGCTCTGGACGCTGGATCTAGAACCCAACCAGCAGACACTCACTGACACGGACGGGGAGTCGTTTAAATATTGGCGGAAAATCAGAACGGAGTTCATGAAACGAAATAATGCGTTAGCTAAAATTCAATTCAAATGATATTCATATTTAATCTTTATTGAATGCAAATCATCAAAAAATCAATCTGGAAATGTTTTAGAGAAAGCCTAGCCTGGGTTATTTGTTGATTAGCTTGAGTTCTATATTCCACATTGTTGCTAAACCGATCAGGGACGATATAGCGCCGGTCAGACCCTGCACCACACCTGGTACCTGTACCAACTGCAGGCTGTTCATGGGAATCAAAATATCAAAAGAATTTCTTACGGTGTCTAAAATCGTAGGAATAAGAGGAGGTACAATCATTGGCTCATCCTTTCTAACCAGCACACTGCTATTGTATATTCTCTCCCAATCATACATATTCCTCACCAAGTTGAGGATGGTGCTGAAGAGCCAAAACTGACTGCTGAGCCTGGACACTGCTTTGATGTCTATGCTGATTGCTTTAGCTTTATGAAGCCAGATGATATGATCAAGGAACAGGTAGCAGGCACTTGATATCCGTGACAAGGTCATGCATGTCTGAATCATCATGTCACGGATGTGTAGAGCATCTTTTGCCAAGTATATCATTTCAAAGCTCCTTCCAAGCCGAAACACTAAAGATTGAGCAAATGTTAAACATAAAACCCAGTGCAGTATCTCGAATCGAACAAATAAAGCTGCATACATCTCCTAGCTGCACCAATACTGCCATCAAGTTCCTTGAACTTCAGAATTGCACTTCCATATCGATCAGCAGCAAGCCTCTCCAGTAAGTCTGCAAGGCCTTTGAAACTGTACTGCAGGAACCTGTGTGCAATCAGAAACGGTGTTGGTATTAGTTTCACATATACATTGCTATTGATAGGATGGAGAAATAAGTGAAATAATAAATAAACGTCTACTTACCTGCAGAATTTATCTTTGCCAAGGGTTTTATTCCCTAAGTCAAACACACGCTTTGGGAGGTTAGACATGATACCTTGGTGTTGGAGATAGTTACCTAGAAGGCGCGAAATAAGATGCACATATGCACGCTACAGTAAGTGTGATAGGTACGTACTGCATAATGATTACCTTGTTGAAATATTAGTTCTGTTTTCGGTCACGTTTGTTCATCCTATCAATCCATCACTGAGTTGAGAGCGCGTATGTATCAGAATTGTAGGTGGAATATATATTCCAGACAGGAAAATAAATTACACAGCAGATGATGGAAACTAGATCAAGAGGACGCGATTTTATCAGAGGCACTTGAGTCGAAGGTTGAGTGAAATGAAAAAATGAGGACTTTGGCCCTGCCCATTTGTCAAGGTCGAAATTGATCAGTGAATGTTAACCACACATACCACATTGTAGCGCCAATGAGTTTCGGACTCTACATCTAGGAATCATATCGTGGAAATGATAAATATTTTAATTTAAACACATATTTTTCTGAAATCATCTTCTCACACTTGAAAGAAAGAAAATTTAGAATAGCTATTCTTAAAATAATTTTTTTCTGCCGACCTGAAAGCTTGCAAATGGCGTCCTGCATAGAAACGAGAGAAGAGTGTGACGGAACCGATGGTTTGATGATTTGAAAACAACTTTACAGCAATTGCAGATAAGATTTATTTAGATAGCTACGGTACAGCTGGTCAAATCCGATTAGGGAATGGCTCTGATAATCAAAAGTCTGACAGTCGATCCCCCTAACTATGATGAGCTATCAGATGATGAAGATGACTTTGTCAAGGATCCTGCACAGTTTAGAGATGAACTACCGCAGCCGTATAGATACATTGAAGAGGTGCTACTATTACACCTGGATGAAGTCTGGGAGGAGATCACTGACAGAGAAAACAAGAGGATTCATGAGAGGTCAAAGGTTCATCCCCCAAAGTATGAGTGTGCTGTTCAATTACAGGTATGTCATATGCCATTCATATATTCATTCATCACCAGTATTGCACTGGTACGTATTCATAATGTATAGTGTTGCACCTTTCATTCATTCACTCTTTCTAACACTTAACAGGAGCATCCAAATGCAAAGGCTCTAGCAGCATCGACAGACGGTAGATACTTATTTGCCGCCTACCCAGGCGGACTATCCATGTTTGATGCCAGCAGCAGGAGACTCATTTGCACCTATGAAGATGACAAGTTTGACTTGACCTGCATCACATGTACCAACATTGGCCCAGAGGTTTACCTCATTTCAGGAGTGGATGAGTTAGGTAAGTCTCTAAATTAATTGTCATCATCAGCTTCAGCATCTTTGTCAGCTTCATCATTCATGGTGACTCACGAGTACACTCTACTGATGTTGTAGGCCTGTGCAGGCTATTAGGATGTGCTGTGGAAAAAGTGTTTGTGATGAATGTTCTTAATGAGGATATGGTCAATAACAAGTATCAAGCAGTGAAGTGTGATATATCATCTGACGCAGACTACCTTGGCCTGGTCCTTGAGAGTAAGTGAAACCACTTCTTCTCTCAACTATATGGGTATTGAAGTTACAATTTGACGTCCAAAACATGTCCGTTGTACTGATCAGCAACAGATAGAGTTTAGGTAGAAAAGCTAGGCATGAAATAATTGTAATCTGCAATGTATGTGGACATGTGGCAACAACTCGAAGAAGCATTCTGGCCTGAAAGTTTTAAATACTGGTTCTATCTTAGATCCCTCAACAAGCAGTACAGTGCTTGAAGTACACGCTCTCCCAATCGAGACTTGGTGCAAAGAGATCAATGACATCAGACAGAAGTTGCTGAGCAATGAGGAAACAAAACCTGAAACATCAGCAGCTGAGAATCCAGACATGGATCCTGACAATGGCGCTGTAAGCTCAACACACCGCGTATAGAGTATAGAGTATAGAGTGGAATACAGTAGAGATACAAGTAACCAAATGGATCACTACATTCATGTACTCTTATACTCAGGGCAAGGAAAGCCACGAGTTAGAAGATCCTCCTCAGATTCCACCAACCGAAGGAGAAGATGAACAAATCTCAGCGAGACGATCAGAATCAGTGAGTAAAACCAGTGACCATATGAAATGAGTGGTAGTCGACTCATTATTAGTTTTCTATGTCATTATATATAACTAAGGATGAACCACGAGCGCAAAAATTGTAAGATCGCAAACATTTTACTGTATGCTAAACCACAAATATTGTCCACACATAAAAGTTCCATTCAACAGTAGGCCTGCGAATCAGCGGGAGGAGAACACTTCCCCTTCTAGCAGACTGAGTGGGCAGGCATAGTGTGCGCAACTAGTGTTCCGAAAACATGATTTCTGGATTTTTTCTAGGCTGATTCGAAAAAGGCTGACGATTTCAAGTTCACACCAGCTACGGTGGTCATGAGGCAGCACGCTCCGGAGAAATTTACTTGTGAGTGTGATACCTACAGTGTACTTCTTGTACTGCTTTGCTGCAAATGTAAACTCAAAGTCAAGTACCACTGCAGGTAACCAAGGTACCTCTCCAGCATCAGCTTTGAAAGAGCTCTCAGATCCTAAACTAATATTAGGATCTGGTGTGGGACATTTACTCACCCGCCCCTACACTGAGATAAGGCAAGAATCCTTCAACTGCCTGCATGAGGAGAGACTGAAGTACAAACAGCAGGAACAGGAGGAGACATCATGGTAGTACATCGCTAGTTCCTGTAGTCTTACTGCTTTGATATCATATACACGCAGCATCTCAGCATTTCATTACTATGTTTCAGTGACTGCACCTTCCATTTCTTCCGACCAGGCCTAGCACTGCCATATGGAATCGAGCAGCCTGGTGCCCTCAGTAAGTAGCTTAGTGGTATCTCATTGTATCTGTACGGCCTATGGTAACTTTAATATCATTCAATACATGGGTTGGTGAAGGAAAATAGACAGGCGTCTCCCGCTGGTCTTACTTCCCTCCCTCCACCTCTCTACCCTCATTACCTTCCTCCTTTTCTCTATCTATCACACACACACAACAACAAAAAACAAACAAACAACACAAAAAAAAAACAAAAACAAAAAAAAAAAAACAAAAAAAAAAAATAA
>ERZ1740065.747-NODE-747-length-18209-cov-16.374022_pt1 | contig 18209 bp, 11 predicted proteins | sample MGYA00581738_ERZ1740065 | MGnify/ENA primary metagenome ERZ1740065 (study PRJEB43018, sample SAMN04849749) | marine metagenome | isolation source: floating plastic debris | place: Pacific Ocean | collected 2008-09-01 | study: EMG produced TPA metagenomics...
GCTGAGGTGTTTTGCCTAGGATAGCGCAACCTTAGCCATAACGTCTAACATTCATCGTTAGGGGTTAAGTAATAGCCTTAGGCCGCTGCCAACACAACAAGATATTTGGGTCTAAAGCCTTCTGATATCAGTCTGTTGAGCGCCATAATCCCATGGGCATTATAGGCACACGCAGATTACTAAAGAGGGCAGTTTTGTGTCTAAACGTCTTTGTTTTTGTACGCTTGCGGTTGGCAGTCGCTATCGCGCCCATGCTCAACTTTTAGCCGCAGACATTCAACGGTATGCCCCCGATATTCCCCTTATCGTTCTGACCGATCGTCCCGACGAGTTTATCGATTTTCCCCATGTTTTAGCCCACAGGCATTACCTCAAAAGCGTTTTAGGCTATCACGATAAACTGCATGTAATTGAGGTTGCGATCGCAACCTTTGAAACCTGCATATTTTTAGACTCAGACGTCAGAATTTTAGGCCCGGTGCCAACGGACATGGACTATCCACCCGGGTTGACAGGGCGCTTTGGCTGCTCCATCTTAAAACATAACAAGCACAGCAAAGTACGCCCTGCCTTGCCACTCATCGAAGCAGCAGGAGAGAAATTTAATCTAGATTTAAAGACTGTTATCTGGCTCCATGAGTGCATGTTTGTGGTTCGCCGACAACGGGGATTAGAAAAACAGTTCTTACACCATTGGAAAGTTTTAGCCTACTACTTCCAAATGAATCACATTTACAATGGTGAAGGTAATGTTATGGGTTTAGCCGCCGCCATCTCTAATTTTAATACCGAGTTTAAGCGAGAAGATACCTTCCCCTTCTTTAAAGACGTCATCGAAAAAGAACGCATCAAAAAAGGAAAATCCGCTTTAGACATCAATTCCCCCTGGTTCCGTACCCATCACACAATCGAATATCCCCACCGCAATCTACGCGAGAAAGTAACCACCAAACTGAACCAACAAGTAGGGTTTTACTATCGCTGGACAAAAATGTATGTAGCAGCACTCCAAAACACAGAGTTTCATGCCCTAAACACAACCCTAAATCAGTATCAGTTGAGTACAGCATTTTCCAGATAAGCGTTAGATTTATCCATTGAGTATCAGCCATGAACACCATAGCCTTGCATCCATAGTTCACAATAGTGATGATGGCCAAAAGCTCTAGATGATACTATCTACAAGATGTTGTCCTATGGCCCATCTACCCAATCGGTTCATACCCTAAATCAGCAATGGCAAACTTCGCCATACTATTCATTCTTTGCGAAAAAACAATAAGCACATCTGCACACTAATGATGCTTAGTTCAATAGAAATACATCTAAACAAATGGGTATTTAAAATCTGAATAAACCTGTTCTAAAATCTGAATAAATTGAACTTTTCCGGATAGCTTCCGTCTAGGATGACTGCACCATTAGGGCTGTTAAACTCCTTAGCCAGGAAGTAATCATGAATCCTATATTTAACCCTAAATTTACTATAGTCACTGAATATCCAATGATGTTTTCCTCAACGGATCTACAACACATTGAGCTAGAAATGCTTTACGCCATCAGCAGCGATGAAACTCTTTCCCAGTGTGAATCGTCTGAATCTTTAGAGTCCGCGCCTTATGATTCAATAGACACTCTGGCTGAAGCCCACAACTTGCTAAAAAATCTGAGATTTCAGCTAAGTTTTTTTAGAAGAAAGCTAGAATATCTATGGAAAATTGAGTCGAACGATTGCCTAAGAACAGAATTCAAGAAATCTGGGAGAATTTGAAGTATTCAGACCCTTATTGTTAAATACAGCGTATTCTAAACACTATTGCCGCTGTCAGGTTAGTTAAAACAATAGATATCCCTAAAAACCTTAAATTATAAAGCTAACCTGACTCGCAATTGATCAATATATCCGTCGCTCACCATCTATAACGTTGGTCCCATTGGTTAGGACAGTTCATAGTGCCTAAACGCGTTAAGCGACAATGCCAATGGGACGCAATCAAAGGACTGTCATTTTTGCGATCGCGCCACCACTGTTAACTTTCTACCTTTGAAAAATCTCATTGTCGCAGAAGAGGCGTCTATCCTTATCCTAGGCTTTTCTCAAGTATCTTTTTCACAATGGGGTGAAAATCCTCCCACTGGTCAAACACATCCGCGGCCCAGTCCTTAACCAGGTCACAGTGTTGTCCAGCATTTTCAGCATCTAGGACATCCATCACCGTTAGCTGCCCCAGATAGCTGGGCGGCTCTAACCAAGTAAACTCATCTTTGTAGCGGATAATCCTAGACTTTATGTGAGAAAGCTCACTAACGGCATAATTCAAATGGAAATAGGCATACAAACTAGACAGGTGCACATTGATTGAGCTGATAGTCTGGGAACGAGGCTGCCCCGGATGTTGAGCAGCGTAGGCATCTACGGTTAAATCATGAACGGCCATGTAAGAAAAATCAGAATACTCCCGTGCAAGCAGCTCACCATACTTTGCCCAACATCCCGATGTAGACAAAAGATACTTATGGGTCGCCCCGTTGATATTTTCTGTCTCAGCCCCACAGGAAAAACATTGAGTTAACGCCATACTGCCCTCCCAGTTACGGCTCGTCGTTATGGTCAACTCACATGCCAATCATTATAGTCCGCACACTTTAAAGTGTTGCTGACACAGCGGCTCTACCTATGGCTTTGGCTTTTGATAATATTGGTACTGATTCAACTGTCCCATGGGCCTAGCCTGACAATTTTTCATCCTTTCTCAGGTGTTTATGAATCATCTGTAGGAGTTCGTTCGCCTCTGGTGGCTTCACCAAAAATTCCGTTGCCCCTGCCATGCTGGCTCGAGCCCGGTCTACGGGCTTGCTGCGCCCCGTCAGAATAATAATGGGCGTATCTTTAAAGACCGGCGTATCCCTTAAAAAACGACAAATGTTGTAACCGTCCGCATTGGGAAGCATAACATCCAGCAATATCAAACTGGGCAGATGCTCAATCAACTGGGAAAACCCCTGCATCGGTTCTTGAATAATTAGGGTGCGATAGCCCCCCGTGGCCAAGATTTTTTTAAGGCTGTGGGCCAGGACAGGACTGTCGTCAATACAGGCAATCAGGGGTTGATTATCATTGCCGGGTGATATCGCCTCAGGTTTTGGTGGGGTTGCCCCAGGCGCTGGTGAGGCTGCAGGAATAGTCCTTGATCCAATTGACTCGTAAGGCTTGGCCGCAATAGACGATGACGGAGATGGCCTAAAGCTTTGTGGCATCGCCACCACCGACGGGTTTGTCTGTGGGTTTGTCTGCACCACCGGTGGGGACGTCGCTGACAGCCGAACGGCAGCTAGGGGTAAATCGGGCAGTGTCTTTAACTCTAAACTCTCATCTTGAACAAGGGGTAGAAGAGATTTTGTGATTTCGCCAACGGGTTTCGATAGTTTCGAGGCAATATGCCACAGCGTATACTTACCCGTAATATAGGGATGGGGAACCTGTAACCGTTGGGGATCGATCGGTTTCTTTAAAGTTGGTGAGAGGGTAGGATTCCCCCCCGCCATGCCTAGCCGCTTCCATTCTCGCTGCATATCCTTGACTTTATTCATCGTCATTTGGATTTCCCATGGGGAAAGCGCAATGGTGCGACAAAAACGAGAGATTGGTAACTCAACCTGCTGCCAATCGGACGTAGCATAGGCACACTGGCTCAGCTCAAATAAGCATTCTTGAATAACAGCACGCAGCATGACTTTAGCCCGTACTAAACTCAGCTGCTGTCGTTTAAATCCTTGATCAAGCAGATATAACTGCCAGTGCTGACGATCAGAAATTTGAGCCGGCTGAATATCTAAATGAAATTTTGGAAAATACTCATTCAGAGTACGGTTCCAGCGTCGAACGGGGTGTAAACCATCTACAGCATAGATGAGCCGTCCCTGAACAAAATGAAGGGTCCAAATCGTTTTATGATCATTTAGAACCAAATGGCCCTCAAACTGAGTATTTGGCAGCTTTAATAGCTTGGTCAGCTCTTTAATATCCATCTGCTGTAGTAGTTAAAATAGTTTTCTTCAGAAAGATTTCTGAGTTAGGACCGCAAGACTCTATATAAGTCAAAATGAGACATTAAACTCGAAAACTGCCGTTGTTGAGTTAGGGAAGGTACCGAGCTGTTAGGGATGACACACACCTTGCCAATAACATTACCCCGCAGCTTAGCAACGCCCTTATGTTTAATGTATGCGGTAAGAACAGATATGAATTACTCAATATAATAAGTCTATAGGTATATCTGGTTAATTTCTAAACAAAAAGAGACAACAGCAAATTTCGTATTGGTATAGCCATAAACTTGGTATCGAAAACAACTCAGTACAGGTATTCCCATTGCCCAGTCAGTTCAAAGTGTGCAAGCACTGATCCGGGAAAGTACTTATTTTTGTTCAAACTTAATTCAATTTATCTTCTATATAAAGACATGGTGAAAATGACTGTACTTAATCTTGAAATTTGAGATCGGACACCGACACTATAGGAGATGTTTAATCACCATCTCTCAATCAGCAATTACAGATTTTCCCGTGATCGCTTGATGGTTAGATCGCTGATTTATATGGGTTTCGGGTGCTTTTTCTCCATCGTTTAGATCCTCTATTTTGATGGTCAATATTGTCAGGTTCCTGCTCTACTAGATTCTTTAAAGAGAAAAATTAGATTACGTAGTTGTTTTTATACATCTTGTCATCGGACCAAGGTCATCATTAAATTAAGCACTCAAACTGTATATTTTTGTTCTTGGGGCTAAAATTCAAATCTGAGTAAGCTACGGTTGAAATTGCTTTTTGAGTTTATTCGTCAATTTTCATCTATTTTCTGTTGCTGTTAGCGTTGCCTTCCAGGGTAAACGTATTGGATTTTCAAGCAACATCGCATCATTCTTTATTAGAAGGCTTTAACTGACAAAGCTGACTATTTTTTGTGGTAGCCCAAGGTATGGCGTGAGCGCGCACTTCTTTGCTTTGTCTTAGGGACCATTATCTTTCTATTTTTCCTTAGCCATCTTCATCTTTCTAGGTTAGTAACTATGTCTGGCAACGTTCTAAATAAGTTTAAAGGTCTCAAAGTTAGACAGCAGTTTTTGTTGCTGATTTTACTGAGCGCGACGATCCCCGCATCAGTCGTTGGTCTTTTGGGCACAATTTCTGCTAGCAACACTCTGTCAGGCAACGCCAAGGGATTGGTCCAAAGAGAATCCCAGGAAAGTATGGAGGAAATTAGTGCTTTTTTAGGTAGCGTTGACAATGATGTTGCCTTCCTTAGCCAAATCCCCCCGGTCGAAGGGATAATCCGCACCCGCAATAATGAGGATGATGATGCAGACCTCATTGACGACGACGACGTGTCCTATGACGACTGGGTTGAGCAACTACAGGAAATTTTTTCTGAGATGATTCAGGAAAAAGACTTCCAAGCAATTCAGTTTATAGATGGAGAAGGGAACGAGCTGGTAGCGGTTGAGACTGATTCCCGTAGCGCTGACGACGATGATGACGACGATGACGACGACGGCGAACTAGACGGTGATGAAGAAGCGGATGACGATGATCTAGAAGAGGAAGAGGAAGAGGAAGAAGAAGAAGCTGAGGAAAAGGAAATTACTGTTCTGTCCACAGCGCAACTGCAAAACAGAGCTGACAGCCCTGAATTTGTCGAAACGATGAAGCTAGAGTCTGGTGAAATTTATGTTTCATCAATGGATCTTAAGCGAAAAGATGGAGAGATTAAGGAACCCTATCAACCGGTGATTCGATATGCCACGCCCGTTGTCGATGAAGAGGAGCAAAAACAAGGCGTTGTCGTTATCACGGTATTTGCCAATAGCATCCTGGATGAACTGAATGAGGAGGCGGGGCAGTTTGAAGGAGAAGAAGCGACGCTAACCAATGCAGAGGGTTACTATCTGGCTCACCCAAATGCCGAAAAACGATGGGGATTTGAGTTTGGTAAGGACGTGACCCTAGCCACTGAGTTTTCTACTGAGGTTGCTGAACAACTCCTCGATGGTGATGAGGGCACGATTGAGCTCAACGATCAGCTGCTGGCCTATGAGACCTATTACCCCGGTGCCAATGAGTCGAGCGCTCTGGTTGCGGTGACTAAGGTGCCATTGGAAAGTGTTTTAGAGTCTGTTAACTCATTCAAAACTTCGGCGGCGTTAGCCGTTTTGGCCTCCCTTGGTGTTGTGATTCCCTTGGCGGTTCTACGGGGACGGCAATTAATCGACATGCTTGAGCACCTGGCCGCTGATATCTCTAGCTCGAGTCAGCAAATGGCGTCCACGATGGTGGAACAGGAACGTATTGCCAGCCAGCAGGCCGCGTCGGTCAATGAAACCACCACTACCATGGATGAGCTAGAGGCATCGTCTCGCCATGCGGCCGGACAGGCAACGGCGGCGGTGGATGCGGCTAAACTGGCGTTTACCACGTCAGAGCAAGGGGAACAAGCCGTGGGTGAAAGCTTGGAAGGTATGTTTGTGCTAGAGGAGAAGGTGGATGCGATCGCAGAAAAAATCGTCAACCTCAGCACCCAGGCCAGCCAAATCAGCAACGTATCCCAGCTGGTAATTGACTTTGCCAACCAAACCAACATGCTGGCCCTCAACTCATCGGTTGAAGCCGTCCGCGCAGGCGAGCACGGCAAAGGCTTTGCCCTAGTCGCCAACGAAATTCGCAAGCTGGCCGACCAGAGTCAACAGTCCGCCGACAAAATCAATAACTTGGTGTCCAACATTCAAAGGTCGATCAACGAGACGGTAATGGTGACCGAAGAAGGTACCAAAACCGTAAAAACAGGGGTACAAATCGCCAAGCGAACAGAATCAGCCTTTAGCGACATTAAAGAGGCGGTCAGCCAGGTGGTGCTCAACAACCAGCAAGTATCCCTCAACCTAAAACAGCAGGTAGATGCGATTCAACAAGTTGTCGATGCCATGGAAGTGATCAATCGAGGCACTAAGGAAACAGCCACCGGCTTGAACCAAACCAGAGAGGGTACCGAACGACTCAATGAGGCCGCCATGGACCTGAAGAGAGTTGTATAGCCCGACAACATAGCAAACGTCCTAATTTCTTAGGACGTTTGCGCGTGCGCATTGGCGCTTAACACGTTTAGGGACTATAACTTGCCCTAACCAATGTGACCCCCGCTATAGTTCTACCCGATGGTTCAAGCCCATGATGATTCAAGATGAAGAACTCCGCCATCTCTACCAAGAAACCAGCTCGGCGCGGTTACAAAAGCTCCAAATGGGTCTGCTCCAATTAGAGCAAGGGCCCCATAATCCCACAGCCCTCGAAACCGTTCGCCAAGAGCTGCACGGTCTTAAAGGCGACTCTTATAGTGTCGGAGCAGAGACGATTGGCACGGTCGCTCAAGAGCTGGAGGTAGCGGTCAAAGCCCTGGGACAGCAACAGGTTGAGTTTACCCTTGACATCAGCGACTGTCTTTACCAGGGCATCTATGCCATTGAGCAGCTGATGCATGAGACTGTCACCGGTGAACCCAGTGACATGGATGTTGCCCAAACCGTGAGTTCCCTCAAAGCGGCCATTACCGCAGCGATGGCTGCTCCGGCTGCCGGAGAAAGTACAGCAGGCGATGTCACTGTTCAATCCAGCTCGTTTTACATTAGCGATGACGAGCTACGGGAGATCTATCGCACCACCAGTGAAGGTCGGTTGCAGGCCTTGGGAGAAGGGCTCTATCAGCTAGAGCAGGGGTTAGCCGACGCTGACACCCTAGAAGTGCTGCGACGGGAAACCCATAGTCTCAAAGGCGACTCCAGGGCGGTCGAACTCGATTCTGTGGCGGCTCTGATCCAGCCCATGGAAGATGTGATCAAAGAAATCCAACGCCAATCTATCCCGTTCACTGAACAAGTTGGTCTCTATCTGCAAGCTGGATTAGATACAGTCACTCAGCTGGTGTACTCAGCCACATCGGGTATGCCCTGTGGCGTGGATGTTGATCAAGCCCTGGCGCAGGTAACGGCAACAGCGGCGATTTTGATGGCGGCGTCAGACGCTCCAGACTCTGTTGTGTCAACCATTGATATAACAGACGACATTCCAGACTCTCTTATTGAGCAGATTGAGCTGGCCGCCGATGGTGTCGATGATGCGGCTGCCCCCATGGTCGATTTGATGGCCGATGACACGGCTGCATCTATCGCCGCACCCATTGCCGACTATCAAATCGAGCCTACAGCCGAGCCCGATTTGATAGTCGAGCCTATGGCCGAGCCCTCATCTATCGTCATCGACAGACCGGAAGTAGCACTCTCCACCGGTGCCTTCATCATTGAGGACGCTGAGCTGCGAGAGATCTATCGCATCACCAGTGAAGAACGACTGCAGCGCTTAGAAGCCAGTTTGTTGCATTTAGAGCAACATCCCAAGGACGATGCCACCCTGTCTACGCTGCTGCGGGAGGCCCACAGCCTTAAGGGTGATGCCAGAAGTGCGGGGGTAGATGGGGTAGAAACCCTCGCCCATGCCCTGGAAGATGTGCTCAGCAGCATCCAGCTGCAAACCCTTGAGCTGGACTCGAGCATTAGCGACCAACTCTATGACGGGTTAGATGCCATCGGTACCTTTGTTCAAGAAGCCGTAACCGGTACCCCGGCCAATGTTGATACCGAGCAACTTGTACAGGGGCTTAGGGAAACCCTATCGTCTGTTCCTGCAGCGGCGTCTGCCGTCACCCTGCCAACGCTGCCCGTCCCCGAAGATCCCCTACCTACCTTTGAGACGAGGAAGGAAACGGGCACTCAAACTGACACCATTCGTGTTCAAACCCGTGACTTGGATGCGTTAACCACCCAGGCCGAAGAGCTGGCCGTTACCCGGATTCAAATTTCCCAGACCTCGGCCCAAGCTGAGGAGCTGATTACGCTGTGGGAAGAGTGGCGAGAAAATAAAGACAGCTTACAACCTACTTCTGAGCTTTCCTATGAAGAACGGTTAGAACGTCTGATCTTGACCTTAAGATCGACGGTTCAAAGCAACAGTTCAAAGCTAGAGCTGATTTCCGAAGACCTCAGGGAACAGGTTCGTCGCCTACAGCTGCTGCCCATGGCCACCCTATTTCAGCCCCTAAGGCGAATGGTGCGCGACCTGGCTAAACAGCAGTCCAAGGACGTGACCCTGGTGCTTAAAGGGGAGGAAACCACGGCTGAAAAACGGCTGTTAGAGGGTATCAAAGACTCGCTGCTACACCTGGTACGCAACGCCATCGATCACGGAGTTGAAACCCCTGAAGAACGGATCGCAGCCGGTAAATCAGCCGGAGCCACCCTACAGGTTAAAACCCAGCAGACGGCGGTCAGCCTAACCATTGAAATCAGCGACGATGGTCGGGGTCTGGACGTTGAAAAAATCAAACAGACGGCGATTAAACGTAAGCTCCATAGCCCCGAAGAACTAGAGGCTATGACCATTAGCCAAATCCACAGCTTGATTTTAGCGCCGGGCTTTTCTACCCGTAGCTTTATTACTGAAATCTCTGGCCGGGGAGTGGGGTTAGATGTGGTTCGGGCTCAGGTCGAAGAGCTTAAGGGAGCCATCCAGATCGAATCTGTCCAGGGGCAAGGGTGTACCTTTCGCTTGCAGCTCAGTACAGCCCTGAGTACGGCTAATGTTGTCCTGGCCGAAAGTCAAGGGATGACCTTTGCGATTCCCATTGAGTTTTTGGAAACAACGCTGTTGATTTCTCCCCAACAGGTGGTCACCCAAGAGGGGCAAGATACGATTGCCCTTGGAGATCAAACGATTCTTGTTGCCGACTTGGTGAAGACATTAGAGCTGTCAAGTTCTCCCATTTATAACTGGGTGGCTCAGCCCAGTTCTTACAGCGGTACGGCCCGTCCCTGTGTTGTTCTCAAAGTGGGTAACAACCAGGCCGGATTTTTTGTCGATCGGCTGCTCAATAACCAGGAAGTTGTGGTCAAACCCATGGGGGCGCTACTCAAGCGGGTGCGCAACGTCAGTGGCACCACTATCTTGGGGACGGGAGATATCTGTATGATTCTCAATCCGTCAGATCTGCTCAAGTCATTACAGCAGCAGCCCCTCATCACTGAAACCTTATCCACGCCTAAAGCCGCTGCCCAGCATAAACCCATTATTCTTTTGGTGGAAGATTCGCCACCGGTTCGCATTCAGGAAAAACGTCTGTTTGAAGGGGCCGGCTATACGGTGGTCACAGCGACCAATGGGTTAGAGGGCTATAACATGCTGCAAACCGGTGGGTTTGATGCGGTTGTGTCCGATGTGGAAATGCCCCTTTTAGACGGGTTCTCACTGGTGAGTAAAATTCGCCAGCAGCAGGAATACAATGAATTACCCATCATTTTGGTAACCACATTAGATTCTGATGCTGATCGACAGCGAGGGGCTGATGCGGGAGCTAATGCCTATATTCTCAAAGGCCGATTTAACCAAGAGGCGCTTTTAGATACCTTAGAAAAATTAATTTAAATTTTATTTGGCAACCACTCATACCAAATGTCCATCCGCGTTCTCATTGTTGAAGATTCACCCATTGCCCTGACGATTCTCAAACGAATTTTAGACTCGTCGCCCGACATCGAAATTGTCGGTACGGCGAGTACTGGACAGGAGGGGTTAGCGCTAATTCCGACAAGTCAACCAGATGTGATTTGCACTGACTTTTTCATGCCTATAATGAACGGTCTTGAATTCACAGCCCAGGTTATGGTGGAGTATCCTCGGCCCATATTGGTTGTGAGTGCATCGGTTCAAGAGGATGATACTCACCGGATTTTTCAACTGCTCGAAGCCGGGGCCGTCGATATATTGCCCAAGCCTAAGGCGGGCTTAGATGCGGAAAATATGTTGCTCAAGCAGGCGCTGATCAACAAAGTTAAGGTCTTATCGGGTGTCAAGGTTTTTAAGAAAAAGCAGCCATCCGCCAATCGACAAATTAGACGACAGACTTCTGTATCCGCCAGTGTACACAACAATCACAAGATTTTAGCTGTCGGTGCCTCAACCGGGGGGCCGCTGGCTTTACAAAACCTGTTTAACAATCTGCCGAGACATTTTCCGTTGCCCATTGTCTGTGTTCAGCACATTAGTCAGGGGTTTTTGCAGGGGCTGCTTGACTGGCTTGGGGCTACGAGCAAGCTCTCAATCCGGATTGCCCTGGCGGGGGAACGACCGGAACCTGGCACTATTTACTTTCCACCGGAACGTCAGCATCTTACCCTGGATCATCGCGGTCGGTTTGTGTATTCCCAAGCGATACCTGGCGATGGTCACTGCCCGTCTGTGACAACGTTATTTTCATCTGTTGCCCAGGTGTATGGTCGTAAAGCAATCGGAGTTTTGCTCTCGGGTATGGGGCGTGACGGCGCTGATGGGATGAAGGCAATCGCTGATGCTGGAGGAATGACCATTGCCCAGGATGAAGCCACCTCGGTGGTGTTTGGTATGCCCAAGGAGGCCATTGCCTTGGGGGCCGCAAGTCAGGTGTTACCGATGGATGCGATCGCACCTGCCGTATTACAGCTAGTAGACCAGGAATCGCGTTACTCAACAAAATAAGTTACTTATTTGGCATTGCTGATCCTCGGGATGATTTTATCTGCAAGCTACTGTCAAATAGCATATCTAACCGATCGGTTCATCATCTAAATCAGCAACGGCATTTATTTTGAAACTACGGTAAAACACACGTGTCATCAACAGAGCCCCTAAGCCCACGATTACAACAGGCATTTGCTCAACTCATCGCCGATCGCATTGGGTTGACCTTGAGGAAAAACGATCAGGCCAGCTTCCAGAACTTTATCTTTAGTCGCTTGGAGGCGATAGAGTTTAAGGTGCCAGAAGAATACTATCTGTTACTCAATGAAAATACAGAGCAAAGTAATCAAGAGTGGACGCTGTTAATTTCAACCATCACTAATATTGAGAGTTTCTTTTTTCGAGACAAAGGTCAGTTTAATCTTTTAAAGAACTATATCTTACCCACCTTAATCGAACAAAGATCGCGTGAAAAGACCCTGCGCATTTGCAGTGCCGGTTGTTCAACCGGTGAGGAACCCTATTCCATCGCTATTTTATTATTATTAGCAGACCTGATTCCAGACTTAAACGACTGGGATTTAAAGATTTTAGGGATAGATATCAATTCAACCGCCATTGAAAGGGCCAAGGCAGGGATTTATCGTCCTTGGTCGTTTCGAGGGGTTGAGTCAGCCATTCTAGAACGTTTTTTCAAAGAGTCTGACAATCACTACCAAATTGACGGTGTCATCAAAGAAATGGTTGATTTCCAGATAGGAAATTTAGTAGACAGCTCATTTTTAGATCCCCCTCTAGACGTTACAGATATGGACTTAATCCTATGTCGGAACGTTTTTATTTACTTTAACAATGCCGCTATTGGAAAAATATTAGACAAATTTTATAACGCCCTTCGCCCCTCAGGCTATCTTCTTGTTGGTCATACGGAGCTCCATGGCCAACAATCAAACAAGCTGCACATCAAAATGTTTGACGAATCGATCGCATACCAGCGGCCAGTGAATGAGGCAACTCAGCCAGCCTCTGAATTTATCATGACGCCGCCCATACCTGTAGCATCTGAGCCAGCCATGGACACCTGCAGCGACCAGGAGCTTAACGATCTGTTCAAAGGTAGCGATATCAGGATGAACCAGGTAGCGCTCAATTTGTTACGACAGCTGCCTGGCGATAGCCGCATCGCCAAGTTAGGAAATCGTACGGCCTCAGAATTAATTTTACAGCTCGAACACACCCTCAAAGAAACAGATTAGAGAAAAAATTATGGAAACCTCCTATTGCCTCTTTAAAGTCCATCAGCACGTGAGTGCCATTAACGCAGACTATCTTGAAGAAGTCTTTGCACTGCCAGAGCTTATCCTTGTACCCAATGCCCCATCAGGTATTGTGGGCGTCATCGATCTCCAGGGAGAGGTGCTACCGGTGATTGACTTTCGGGCTAGCGCTGACGGTCAATCACAGCGTTACGGGCTCACCGACAACATTATTATTCTCAAGCAGGCTGACTTGAGGGTCGGCATTATTTCTAATAGTGTTCAGGACATTAGAGAGTTGTCAACCCAGGGGATGATGACCGAACTGCCTGAGCATGAGGATTGGATAACGCCTGATACCCAACGTTTCTTTGCCGGTATGTTGTTGAATGAGGATGATATTTTTATCTTAAATGAGCCTCAATCTTGGTTTAACCCAGGTGAACTGCAACAGGTAATCTCGGTCACCCGTTTTCTGGTGGATGATTTTTATAATTCCCGTGCGGATGGCTCTGACACAACACTATCGGAAGAAAGTATTACAACAGCCTTTTGCCCAGATGCCAGTGACCAAGAAAAAAGTATTTTCCGTCAGCGGGCTGACAAGTTAAGACAGCTACCAGAGAGCGATCAGGCTAACGTTGTTTCTAAAACACTGATTGTAATTGCCCTGGATGATAAGCTGTTGGGTATTGATGCCGATTGTGTTCGAGAATTCATCACCGTTAATCAAGCAACACCTGTTCCCTGCTGTCCCAGCCATATTATTGGTAATACCAATTTACGCGGTGAAGTTGTCACCGTTGTTGATATTTCTGAATCGTTAGGGCTTTCAACCAAAACGCTGTCTAGAAATCTTAAGGCTGTTGTGGTTGAGCTTGAAAAAACGCTGGCGGCCGTAGTGATCGAGGAAATTCGAGATACCTTGTTTGATATTAATCCCAGTAATATCAAGACAGGATCTAGCCTGGTAGCCGATCATAGCTGTGTTCAGGGGGCTGTTCCCTACGGGGAGCAGATGATGCACATTTTGGATCTGCCAAAGCTTTTAAATAGTGATGAGCTGGTAATTAATGAGGTGCTTTAGAAAGGTGGCTTAGGGTTCAGCAGCGATCCACATCTGGGCGCTGCGTCCGGGTACTTGAAATGTATGCTCAGGGCCACTGATTTCCATCGATGAATCGTCCGAGAGAACATCTTGGTACGGGTGATGCCATTTAAACTTAAATTGGGTATCGACGGTAATGGTGTGGGGTTCGCCACATTTGTTGATGGCCACAATCCCCTCTTCCCCTCGTCGCCACAGCAGGCTGCATTGGTCGGCGTGTAGCACCTCCATGCTAGTTCCCTGCATTTGGTTGTGGAAACGGATCATGCGAAGGATGCGATCGCAAGTCCAAACCCCTTGCCAGCGACCATTGTCTATCTGCCCAAAGGGAGGCTCAGCCGTCGTTCCATCATCAAACACCATGGGGGTGCCCCCGTCTCGCCCCATAATGTAGGCATAGGCCAGGTCCTCATCCGTCGGGTCCATAATCAAATAGCGAAACCCATCGTTGTAGGGAATATCGTGGGTTGTGACCACGGTAACCGCCCGTTGACTTTCCAACGCATTGCCCGTCTCGTAGGGTTGAGCAATATCCGACAGGGGCTGCCCCAAGCTAAAGGCCTGTTTAATCGCATTTAACAAGGGAAAATCATAGGCGTCAAACTCAACAGGCAGCTCCCTGAGATAGGGTTCTAAAAATAGATTATATTCATTGTCTCCGACACCGCCCGTCGTAATAATCTCGGCAAAAATCTGAGTGCGTTTAGCAATGTCATCTGGAATAAAATACCGAATCGCACCGTTGGGCATATGCTTAGCCGCATCTAGCCGAAACCCCCGCACACCCAACTCATAAAGAGCCCGCACATACTGTCGGCGCTGGTTTAAAACCCAATTGTCATCCGGCACCGTATCCCTGAGATCCGGTAACCCCGGATCGTTTCCCCCACCGCAAATACGGCCCTTAATCACTTCAAGACGATTGCCATAATTGCGAATGCAGTTGGGCGCGTGAAAATCTTGGGGGCTAAACAAACCCTCATCTAAATCGCCATATAGCCGCTGTTGTTCCCAATAGTCAAGATCGTCACCATACTCCGCTAGGGCAGAGGCACCGGGGAAGGTGGTCGACGCATTGCGCTCATTGGCCATATGATTAACCACCACATCGGCATAGGTGAGCACCCCCACCTCCGTTAGGGCGTCAATCATGGCTACAAAGCTCTCCTTATCGCCATCACAGTTGCTAATGACCCGAAAGTCTTGGGGTTGATAGCGCTGATACCAGCGGCATCTACGGGTAATGGGGGATTTGAGCGGTGGCGTCACCAGTACCGCTCCATAGCCCGCCGCCGCAATATCCGGTGCCCGCTCCGCCACGGTGGCATAGCTCCAATCAAAGGCATGGAGGATGACATCAGCAGATGCTGGCGGGGGCGTCGACAACAAAAGCGTCAGCAGTAGGGAGGTAACCCCCAGGCAAAAAGCCCCCAATTTTCGCAGCATGGTGATGGCCAGGAACGACGACGCCACCATGCTATAGCACCCCCACTTTTAGATCCGTCATCGTGAATAAACTCTTCAAATTCAAGCTTTCATCTCAGGTTTCTAAGTAACGGATGGTACATTATCAAAGTTGAGCGTCAATACACGCCTACTCCCCTATCTTGGGATGCTTCTAAGATAGAAGAGGGCGTTTACGTTCCCTGTGGCTTCAGGTCTGGAATGACCGGAGGCACCAGGGTCGTTTTTCAGGGTGGCTGATGAGTTTATGCATTAATCCCAACTGTCCCCGGCCTGACCATCCGGGCAATAGTGAGGCGAACGACTGTCAAGCCTGTGGAACCACACTGGTATTAGAAGGGCGCTATCGCGTCATGCGGTTGCTCAGCAGCCAAACCGGGTTTGGCATTGTGTATGAAGCCTATGAGCGCAATCTGCCCAAGCTACTAAAGGTGCTACGCCAGGAGCACACCGAAATCCCTAAGGTGCTAGCCATGTTTCGGCAGGAGGCCGAGGCCCTTAGCCACCTGAACCATCCGGGGGTGCCCTTTATGACCCAGGATGGCTATTTCACGGTTATGCCGCCCGGCCAGACCGTGCCGCTGCACTGCATCGTGATGGAAAAGATCGATGGCGTTAATCTGGCTCAGTGGATGAAGCAGCAGGGTAATCATCCCATCCATGAGCAGCAGGCGGTCAAGTGGCTAACCCAGCTGGTGGAGATCCTGCAGCAGATTCATCAGAATAATTACTTTCATCGGGATATTAAGCCCGAAAACGTCATGATTCGCACCAGCGGTCAGCTGGCCCTGGTGGATTTTGGGGCGGCCCGCGCAGTCACCCAAACCTATCTCACCCAGATGAGTCGAGGCGGTGTGGCCACAGCCATTAGCTCCGCTGGCTATACCCCCCCCGAGCAGGAGCAGGGGCAGGCCGTGCCCCAGTCTGACTTTTATTCCCTGGGTCGTACCCTCATTTATCTACTGACGGCCAAAGCGCCCACCGATACGCATCTCTATGACTCACTGCACAACCGGTTTGACTGGCGACCCTATGCCCCTCAAATCTCAGCGGGGCTAGCCGATTTACTCGACAGTATGATCGCCCCCAGGGTCGTCGATCGTCCGGCCACGGCCCAGGATGTTCTAACGAGACTACAGCAGCTGTCCCAGCCAGGGGTCTCCCAGGCAAAGTCTTCTCAGCAGGTTTCTTCTGTTGGGCCATCAAAGTCTGGCACCACCCTTGGCCCAAGTTTTGGTTCACATTCTGGTCCAAGTCTGGGGCCACAGCCAAGTGAGACCACCCTTCCCTTCGGCAGCAATACTTCTCCGGCGGATCAACAAACCGCTCTCCAGCTGGGCATTACTACCCCATCGTGGCAAACCCTCCCCCAGACGGCTACGTTTGGACGGCGGCGGCGATGGCCCTGGATGGTCGCCGCGTTAGCGGGCATTGTGGTGGGTGGCGGTGCGATCGCACTTCATCAACGCTCCATCTCTCCACCGCCCATTCCATCGGTCCTCGCCGCCAAGGTTCCGGTCCAACTCCAGCGGACCCTGCCCGATCACAGTGGCTCCATTAACGACCTGCTGCTGTTTTCCGATGGCGTGCGCATGGTCAGCGCCGGGGCTGACAAGACCATTCGCCTGTGGGATTTGACCGCCGGTAAATCGGTGCAAACCTGGGAAGGTCAAACCAGCTTTGTCAATACGGTGCTGCTCAGCCCCGATGACACCCATCTTTACAGCGGCAATGCCGATGGGGCACTCCAGAGCTGGGCAGTGGCCAGTGGAACCCAGCGATGGCAACAGTCTAAGGCTCACAATGGTCCGATCAATACGGTGGGCCGCACTCCCGATGGCCAGCAGCTCGTCAGTGGCGGGGCCGATGGTGACATTCACATTTGGGAGGCGGGCACAGGAAAATGGCAGCGATCGCTCGTCACCGACCAGGGGTCAGTCAATAGCTTAGTCGTCACCTCCGATGGAAAATACATCATCAGCGGGGGTAGCGATCGCACCATCAAGATTTGGCATATTGCCACGGGCGAATTGAAAAAGACCTTGACCGGGCATGAAAGCTTTGTCAACACCCTGGCCATTAGCCCAGATGGTCGGTTTTTGTTTAGTGCCAGCGCTGACGGTACCATTCGTAAATGGCAAATCAAGACCGGTGAGCCGCTACATACGTTGTCGGGCCACACCAGCTATGTCAACGACATGATCTTTAGTCGAGATGGCCGCACCCTCAGCACCGGCAGTGCGGATAAAACCGTTCGTATTTGGAATGTTGAAACCGGAAACGCCGAGCAAGTATTGACCGGATTTGGCATGCTGATTGACCATGTGGTAGTGTCACCATCTGAGCAAATTGTTACGGCAAGTCGGACTACACCAGCCATCAAAATCTGGCAGCGAGAGCAGTGAGACACGACCAGGCCTAACATCGGGCAGTTGCCTAATTGCCACAGGTTTGGATTTGCAAAATTGTGCCGCCTTTACAATGAATCAACCCACGTCGTTGTAAGGATGTCGCAGCATGAAACGATTTTTGACCTGGAGTGCGATCGCACTGCCACCCACCCTGCTTGTTCTTCTATCCCTAAAACCCCTAGAAATTGGCTTAATCCGTTTGGTCGGGTGCTTTGCTGCGGTATTCCTGGCGATGGCGCTGATGGTGATTTCTGCGCTCCAGTCTCAACGTTTTCGACGACAGATGGTGGTATCCTTTGCCCTGGTGGTTTCTATTACCGTATTCAACTGGCCGCTGAGAGTAGCCTATGGGTTCTCCCGTCCTGCCTTTGACCA
>ERZ1740065.748-NODE-748-length-18209-cov-13.188829_pt1 | contig 18209 bp, 14 predicted proteins | sample MGYA00581738_ERZ1740065 | MGnify/ENA primary metagenome ERZ1740065 (study PRJEB43018, sample SAMN04849749) | marine metagenome | isolation source: floating plastic debris | place: Pacific Ocean | collected 2008-09-01 | study: EMG produced TPA metagenomics...
GTATGCCTGCAAAAAGCGCTAGACGTGTCAAATCAGTGGGCGAAGATCAGAAAAAAGATAGCTTCATGTATTCAATATTTTTCTCGCCAGCGAGCTAAACAGGAAGTTGCTTGCAAACCGATCTACTGAGGTCGCTGTTATGGTGAAGAGTAGACAACTCTCAATTCATAATTCTACCGGCCGATAGCATCGCCACAATGTGAATGTAGCGTACTTGACGATGAATTCCTAGACGATAGCAGCTTTTTATCGGCCGTTAGCTATCAGCGTAGTGTGAATCTAGCTTTATAGTGCTCTAATATAATCTAATCCGATTGGATGGATTTAACCAGGACGAACTCAGTGCAGAGTCACTGTAACCAGTCACTTAGAATCAAATACTGTAGAACCGGATTTGAAAGCGACACAAATGTTAGCGCTTTCATGAAAATGGGCTAGAAATAAAAATAATAGCAATCTAATGATAGCGATTCCATAAATGGGAGGACAACTCCCATATAAGGTATAATGGGTATATTTTCTATAGCGAAATCCAATGATAGCGATCATTTGTCTTCGCTATTTTTGCGGCTATTAGACCATCGCCATCAAATCTGGTTCTACAGTATAGTGTACGTAATAGTAGACAAGCTCACAATTCCAATCGCATTTTCTGCAGTATTGCAGCCATGGTACTGATCTACTATGACTTTCGATAACCTGCCCAGGTCCATGCCATAGCTATTTCTACTCAGATAGCTATGGCATCAAGCTGAAATCATAGCGAGAAAATCATGTCATAGATTGCCATACCAACTATATAAACTGAAATGGCTATGACAGGGACCTGAGCCGGTTATTGTACACAGTGCACTGCCGTATCAGTGATGGAATATCATGGCTGCAAGACGGCTCAAAGTCCTGTCGGTATTTAGAGTTTGCAGATTGTCACATACTTGATTCCAAATCTCTTCCCACCTCTTCCCTAACACATGTCAATGTATGACTAACATGAGCGAAAGGGCTTGTGGCTGGCCATTTGTCCATTCACTCATTTATTCATTGATCCACCTCATCCGTTCGTTGATGCTTCCACAAGCACGAGGCCGGCCCATAAGAGAGGTTTCTTTCACTTCCTCAAAAATTTAATATCTACTGGATAAAGTCGTAATGCTATCACCGGAAGCCATTGCACTTCTCTTGTGCCGTTACCATAGATCAACTAGAACATTTCCTAGAGCTTCCATTCGCCAACTGCTCCATTTCCGCTCCAAGTGGGCAGGAGGAAACTGGACACTCACATCCTAAGCTAGCTGGAGATATAGGGTCATAAGGTCAGTGACCGAGCATGTGATGCCGACAGCCATCAATAGTAAGAGCGATGCTGATTAGCTGTTCTTATGCTTTTATAGGAAACGTCCATATTTATTTCAAATTATATTATTATTCTTATGTATTTTCATCATATATCTATCTTAGATTATTTCATTTTACATTGCATTCTATATTTTTATATTTTTCTGTCACTGGCAGGGTCGTATATTCTAAGAATCTGAGCAGTGTAACTTTTAGCGATTCAAGTTAAAAAGCTTTTGAAACTTGCATGGAAATAAAAAAATCTAAATTTGCAGCCAAAAATGAAAAATATCTTAATGAAAACAATAAATAAGACAATAAAATACATCATAAGTCATCATAGGTCATAGGTCATAGGTCATAGGTCATCATAGGCTATACAGCCATGAGTACGGAGCAGCGACGACCGCTCTACAAGGCTGTGGAAGACAGCGACTATGGTCAGTGCGGCGCCGTTGTTGGGAAGAGCGCGTATGTACGTGGAAGGCAGGCCTCTGAATAGCCCGGAGAAGCCTTCCTTGTGTAGCGCCATTCGTATGTGGTGAGAGTAGGTTATGCGGGTAGGTGCGGAGCGCCACCTGGTTTGGTAAAACTTATCTCCTAACTGCATCCTCGACTTGATGACGTCTGCCGGGTATGATGAGGTCCACGACACACAGCCAGCTACACCACCGGCGAGAAATAAAACTGAGAGAGGACAACTCTCCACTCCCTGAAAATAACAAAGCAGACGGGAATAGGAGCAAAGCAAATTTCCAACAGGAAGTGTAAAGACTGGTTTCCATATAGCTCTGCAGACGCGCCGATGAAGCGGCAGTATGTTGCAGTGATAGGGAAACTGAAAGACTGCAAGCACCACAAGTAACACAAGCTTGCCGCTGAGGCTTGCGGCAAGTAGATTTCATGCCTTCTTTGGCTTTATGGAAAGCAGGCTTAAGAAGCTCCATGCAAACGCTTAAGATTTTTCACAGTACCAGAAAAAGGGGTTGAGTGTATAAAAATGTGTTTTGAGCTGCTTGATTATCGACCAATCATAATGAAGATTAGTTACAGGCTACTGCATACCTAGACATCTTAGGTACATCACAATAATAGCTCCGCTCCGCACAGAAAATATTATATAAGTTGAATGATACATTTTAGATATTTTATTTAATTAACTTGTCCCAGAGTGAGTGTGACAGCGAGAAGAAACGTGGGTGGCGCCCATTTCAAAAATGGAGTGAGAGTACCTCCCCATCGAAATAATCAGCATCTATAAAGTCACTAACATGCCTACGATCATCGTAGTGTTTCTATTTATAATGAGAGGACAACTCCCAAACACTGTTATGATGTGACAGCTCCAACAGAAAACTTAGCTGGATTTATCGTTAGCAATCTACAGCAAATCGCCATTAAATCGTCACTAAATATTTTTAGACACTGCTTCACTTTTATGACGGTTACAGGTTATTTCAGCAAACAGGAAATGATGTCATTATGTTGGTCAAGTTTGGCAACTTTCATAACCAAACGCAGGAGACATTGGATGATAACCAACGTTTGAAGCTGAGGTGAAATGCCCTACACTAGAATAGGGCAGAAAGATGGCCCCTGAATGGGGCGTTGAATATCTTTGCAATGAACACACAGGCCTATAAGAAGGTATGCAAAAACCATAATTATCATATAACCGGAACTGCGAGCGACAATCTAACCGCAGCGAAGATGGCGACCGGTTAATCATCTACATCATTAGATTGTGGTATAGAAATTATCCCCATGGTACCATAGTATACTACACCAGATTTGATAACAACAGAAATGTTAGCGTGTCCTACATAATCGTCAGGAAATAAAAATGATAGCGATCTAACGATAGCAATCCCATAAATGGGAAGACAGCTCCTATATAAGGTATAATGGCCATAACTTCTATAGCAAATTCCAATGATAGCGATCATTTTTGTCGCTATTTTCACAGCCGTTCCACCGTCGCTATCAAATCTGTTCTACAGTATAGGAGTTGTCTGGAATATGGAAGGAAAAGCTAGAATTTCTATGGCCATCAAACCGGGTAGAGACAGTGCATAGTGTACGTATGGTACATACAGCACGTACACTACGCACAGCACGTACACTACGCACAGCACATACAGTATGCTTCAAAATCTTACACCTGGGGAAATGTACCCACTAATCCACAGCTGATCATCAATGAAATCATTCTAGTTAAAATGGCTGCCGCAGCTCTCAGCTTCATGCTGGCAACATCATATAATTATGATCATAGAGATATCATGGCTGTTACTTACCATGGAGCTTTGGTATTTTGACTTGAGCCATTCGAAAGTGGGGAAGTACACGGCTATTGCAGGAACCTCTCGAACTAGAGTAGCGAGCATCCCTCGGTAGAGACCAGTGGCGCCATCTGTCTTGAGAATACGGATGACGCAGTCCACAGGGCCCGAGTAGAGTCGTAAATCATGCCTAACTCTCAACTGCACAGATAACCTGTAACATGTCAATCATATGGAGGTCAAGGTCACTGCGGTCACATGGCACTTGGTACTGAAAGAATAGATAGCAATAATTATAATAAGATCAGCCTTACTGATCAGCAGATCTCTACCCAATTCATGTTACATTGCGACTGCTGTGACAAAAAGGGAGCATAGGATGGCTGGAGGAAGAGAGAAAGAACAGAGGAGAAGAAGAGAAGGAAGAATGGGGGAGCAGAGGATGGGAGGGGGAACAGAGGGGAAGAGAAACAGAGGGGAATGAATGAGAAGAGGGGAACGGAGGAGAAGAGGGGGAACAGAGGAGAAGAGGGGGAACAGGGGTGATGAGGGAGAAGAGAGGAGAGGAGGGGGAAGTGGGGTGAAGAGGGAGAGAGGTGGAGCGGAAGAGAAGAGGGAGAGAGGGGGAACGGAAAAGAAGAGGGAGAGAGGGGGAACGGAAGAGAAGAGGGAGAGAGGGGGAACGGAGGAGAAGAGGGAGAGATGGGGAACGAAAAAGAAGAGGGAGAGAGGGATCGTGAGGAAGAGGGAGAGTAGAGCACGGAAGTAGAGAAGGGGACTAGGATGAGTGAAAGCAGTAACTCACGATGACGCTGGCTGCTGCCGGTGCTGCATTTGAAGCCTTGTTTTCACGAGTTCAACAGGACACAGAAATGGTGACATAGCGAGTCCTAAAACAAACACCATATATATGAGAAAATAAATAGCCTGTGGCCCAAAGTGTCGGACAGCCACAATTTCAATTCGAAGAGCAGGTCTCCTTTCATAGCACCACTAGACCACGCTGACCTGATGGATTGAAATTTTGTCACACCAGGAAACATCATGGCTCATTTCTGGGAACTCACTTGATTTTTCCATCAGAATGACCAAGAGGTGACAACTGCCCAAAGTGGTTTATGACAATAACAATTTTGAATTTTTGAAATTTTTAATTGCATGTAGCAACTGAGGTGGCTTTGGTCTGACTAAAATAAAACAACAGATGTAAGGTAAAAACTAGGAGAGCAACTTTGCGCTAGTCAGGTCAAATCGGAGATACGGGAAATACTGATACTGCAAAACATGATAAACAAGCGTTTTATAATGAGGTTCTAAATATATAGCGCTCATAGCGATTTCCTCAGTAATGCTATCAAAGAATGTGCTACAGGAATTTTGATTTGTGTTCTCTTGCTTCGTTCATCCAATTACAACTGTTATAATTCTCCTTAAATCACTGTAATTTAGGTCGCAACAAGAATTGCATTTACGGTACTGCAATCAGACAAATTTCGCTTTGATCCTGTCAATGAATGCCTACGAGACATGGCAGTACAACAGATGAGAGGACGAAAGAGTTTTAGCTATTGAGAAACAACATGCTATTGTCACCATAGCGACCATGAGGGGTATGACAATTCACTGATCTTAATTTTAAATTGAGATGATATTGTTACCTTTTTACAGAGCCCGACGTTTCTATGCTCCTACATGAGTTATTGTGAAAAAATTTTTGAACAGATAAATAAAGTGACCATGTTCATCATGTCGGTCTAGTTATCTGTGTAATGTAATGTTGCTTTTAATAGGGAGGTTCTATGAGCATTAGAAATGTGATCGGAAAACTCGTCAGAGTAATTGGGAGTTATCTACTCTTACTTTGCTAACGTTTTACAAGACTACTTGTTCTGACTTTGTTAGCAGTTCAATTTCCATACTGTAGAACTGGATTCGATATCAACTGTTGAAGTTCAGCAGAAACAGAGTCCTAGTCTTTGTCACGATTAGGCTACGCTAGGGAAATCATGCTCCTCATGCCTCATAAAGGAGTTGTCTTCCCATTTATGGTATAGCTACTGTTAGATCACCATTATTTTGATTTGTTGATGATTTTGAAGGAAACGCTATCAAACCCGGTTCGACAGTATTCTTCAATCGATTGCTACGGTAGTTAGGTAGGCTGCAAAAGAGTGAGATTACAGTACCTCGGACTACTGATAAGTGAGATTACAGTACCTCGGACTAATAGAATGCTAACAATCTCAAATAGGACATAAATACCTGCTGCAGCACCAGCAATGGCGTGGGAGGAAAGGGCAGTCCGATCATCCTGCATTCTCAGAACGTGTCCGTACGTACCAAAGCAGATGGCGTTGACAGCAGCTACTGTACACAATGGAGACGCCAGGCCCTTATACAGCCCCAACACAGACTCCTTTTGTATGATGTGACGGACACACTGCACTGTACTTCTGTATTTTCCGTTGTGGCAGCACTGCATGTGAACCTGTAATTTATGCTTGTGTCTTATATAGGGAGACACGCTATCTAAAATTATGACATCTTAAAAAAGCTTAAAATTTGATTCGTCTGCAGAGTGCAATTCGCCTTCACGCAATCCACAATTATTAGACAGTCACTGTATATGTGAAATAACAAATAGTATTTTAAAAAGTCATTTCTCTCGCCTTTGTTTTGCAACAAATGTGTTTTTCAGAAGGTATGCAACTAATTTCAGTAGGTGCGAGGTTGCAGTTTTTTCTCATTGCATTTATTTCTCAACAGGTGTTCTCACGTTTATCTCCTATTTACTTTCACTTAGAACATCGCGTGACAGAGTGATGGTTCAATCTTCACTAAGAAGAATTTTAGCATAAACAGTGTTTTTGTATCAGTTCAATGTATAACTGCTCAGCAACAATAAAATAAATTTCTCTACTTTAATTTGGATTCGTTTCTTGTTCATCCAATTTCGTTATTATGTCAGCCGCCACGTTCTTCTATCAGTAAAAATCATTTAGTTTGAGTCGTACTAAAAACACATTTGCAGTAGAAAGCTAATGGCCATATACCACGCTCAATTGCCTGCTTGACGCTAATGAAGTAATTGGGTGAATCTGCGAGGAGCAGACAACTCCTCACATGGAGTTATTTACACTTGAGATATTCTATACTAGAGCACATCAAGCTCTGATCAGATGACAGTTGGGACAGTTCACTATGAAGCCTACAATTCCTCTACCCACAATCCTATTTAGATCTTATTTTGGGGAGGGGGTTAAATCACAGTAGTGAGAAAGTGGAATCCTCATGTACTCAGGCTAAATTAAAGATGATCAGAGACATCAGCCAATCAAGCTTAGGCGAGGGGAAGCATGGGGGAGGGTGGAACCCGCCTTCGTTTGATTAGCGAGATGAAGTGATTACAGCAAGTACTGTGATTATCCCTGTATCATCTGCCGTTCACTGAAAAAGCCACCGTACTGCATTCCCTTGACTACATGTGATATATCTAGAGAGGCGAACTATTCCCTTGAATATAAGACACGTGTCTAAGGAAGTGATCTGCCCGATTTTCAGGGGAATTCATCTAGGTGTCAATCAAATGAATGGAAGATCTAGAAACATACTAAATTAATCAAAACTAATTCCCCTGCAGGAGTCAGGTATACATTGTAGTGGGGGGAGAGACGGAACACAGCGTGTATGAGTTATACATGCGGGGTAAAACTGCACAAGCTAACTTATACCTGTGGCTTTTACCCAGAAATAAAGAAAGTGGAATTCTATTTCGAGAATTTTTGTTTTCAGAAGACCCAGAGAAGACCGGCACAAACTGATTATGTAGGTTGTATAACACAAGTTATCTATGCGTTTGAAAAAACTATAGATATCAGAGCAGACTTACTTTTACAGTGTCGAGCGGATGGGACGCTATACAGCCAGCAGCTCCTGAAAACCAGTAGAGAGCTCTTAGAAAGTTGGCAACGATATTTCTTTAATTCGGACCACAATGAACTTTCAACTGAGATAAAACCTCTTACCACCCGTGTGAGGTTCTATTCTGATGTTTCATGACCAGATTACTTAGGAGATCGTGTAATACAATAGAGTCTTACCTCCGAGACAGCCAGCTACAAAATCCATATTCACAAATTCTTCGCCGGTCCTCAATGATGTCCTTGGTTGTAATAGGCGATGGTGTTCTCGTGATTATAGTGTAAGATGGGCTTCATTTGCATTGCATGAAATGCTTGAAACACGCTACGCAAAGTGGCTGTTGAAAAGTTGGAAATAGCAGGATTAGATTTCGAGCAAGACATAGGTCTATTTACATCCCAAGGCAAGAAGCTGGCTACTTTTAGATGATAAAAACGATAAGTTGCGTAAGCAGATTACACAAAGCTCATCGTTAAACGCACGTGGGACGCTTGACCTAGATACGTTCGTAAGTTGAATAGCCAATGAGAGGCTGTTAAACTGTAATCAAAGCGACTGCAGCTGTGAATAGATGTCGGGATCATACGTACAATTAATGCTTCTAGGAAAGCATTATCGTCATCTAGTGTTGCCGGGAAACCACTAGCACTCTAAAAATGGCGGCACGAAGCAAAATTTCTGATCTGCTCGAGTCGGCTAAAGATTTTTCGTTCGAGCAAAAGCTAAGCATAGTGCAGAGCGTCGTGCAGTCCATTCCACGAGAGCAGCAGCAACCGTGGAATATGACAAAATCTCAATGGGCAAAGTATAAGCTCCAGAAGAAAAAGGAACAGGAAAGCTTCAACAGCTCGGATGTGAAAAATCTTTCAGGAGAGCAGATATCTACTGAACTGAGCACGGTGAGCGATGACTTGTTAGAAAGTTCTACCAAAGAAGAGCAGGAGATAGTGCAGCAGCCACTGATGGATCCCTATGGAAGGTCGATGACATATTTCGAGAAACATTTAATCCTCAATAATTTTCAGGTAGGATAACTCCATTCAGAGCCAATCAAAATACGATTACGATAAATACGACAATTTAACTATTTCAGCATATGACCGCAAATCTGGTGTTGAATAGACCAGAGGAAGCATTGCAATATATGGTCGACTGGTGCAAACAGCAACAAACAGAGAAGGAAAACTTTGCTGCAAAAACATTATTCGAAGATGATAAGATAGACGTTTATGATGACGTGATGCCGCCCAACACAGAAAGCAAGACTGCGTCCAGCACTACCGAGGTTGAGCAATCATCAGTACCACAGAAAAATGCCGGAGATACAAAAGAAAGTCAACAATTGAAGTCAAAGGCATCCGAGGGCATTGATGAGGCCGAAACTGCAGAGCATGGCGAAGGCGATGTAAAAAAGCAGACAACTCCACTGCCTCCAGAGAATGATGGACAGAGGGAAAACCAGATTATTCCCGGTGGCAATGCAAGCCAAGATAGTCCTATGATTGCTCGTTCATCACCTACCTCTACCAAACCAGAAACTGTAGAAGAGAAATCGGAGCACAAAGAAGAGGAGGACAAGTCAGATGTTGTTTCAGTATCGGACGCTGTGAGTGAATCATTATCGCTAACCAGCGCAAGCGAGGCAGGCAGCTAGAAAAAACACTGACTATTTTATAAGATTGATTTATTGATAGCAATTTCCTATGGCTCACTCTCGCTTCACAGTCTAATAATAATAATAATAGTCAATTATAGTTAGTGTCTCTAAAGACAAATAAGATTTTCACTTCACGACTTCTCCGTGTAATCCTCAAGCACGCCTTCGCCTTCCAAATGAGCGTTGAGTTTCTTAAAGTTGCGGCCTTTCCTATTACCTCCTTTCCTCTTGGGATGAGCCTGAATTGAAATAAAACAACGCAGAGATTGAAATACACGAGTATCTATATAGCATCCCAAACCCGCAGCACTGGGCTACTGCTATGTGGAAACGCTGCCGTAAAGAAGGGTGGTACCTAGTCATGCCTGAAAAGTAGTGCATTGCTAGACAGACCCTTCTATAATTGACCAGAAACAAGGAAACAGAGAGAGCGTGTAAACACTTCAATCCTCGCAGACAAGGGATTTTTAGCTATCTCTCCCTCCTTCACTCGCTGATCTATCAACTACCACAGAAATCTAAGCGTTCCCCATTTCTACTATCATATATAATATATAATATATAATATATAATATATAATATATAATTAAAACTGCTTAAGCATCGAAACTAAAAAATCACTCTGCTGAGCCTAAAGCAGCTTATAATATAAAGATTACATAACAAGGAAACCAAGTCTAAAACCTCCTGACAATAGAAGGTTTCCTTGGGATTAGGACTTGGGAGGGAATACGGTCTAGATGGTACAATTATACATTATACAGATCACTCGGTGGGACAGAGCTGACCTGCAATTCGCGACCTTGAGATGACCTCATTTTGCTACACGGCTAAATAGAACCTAGGCTTATCAGCGGGCCAATCAGAAACCAGAACAAGCCACCGCCTACCATTCTCTTGATGCCGACATGCTCCATGGAAGAGATACCCTGTTTCTGCAGGTAGTCTTCTATAGTCTTATCATCGACACCGTCCACAGCCACGCCTCTCCAGAGCTTCACAAATTCTACAGAAATACAACCACAACCATAACCTCCACGCGCTCGACTCACTCGTGTACAAAACAGTCAGCAAAGAGATACATCATCAATGCATCACAAAATAAAACGCGAACGTGATAGATGACGTGATAGATGACCTGACAGATGACCTGATAGACAAAGGGTTTTAGGCTTAACACCGCAGTGATAAGTCGGATTTTTGTAAGCGGTTATTGGTGGAAAGAACTAATATAGAATGTTCACATCTCATCAAACACTATTCACTACACGATATTTTCAGCAATGGCAAACTGGGTCTGAGAGCAGCTCAAATATATATCCAGTCAGTCTAGAAAATAGTTAATTTCAATTATTCTCGGGTACAGCATCATAGTTGGAGTTGGAGTTGGAGCAATCAATAGAAACATTACCCGCTCCCTGCATAGGGTGCTATCCACCAATCAGCAATCTACAAAGATTTCACACACTTACCATAGCCTACTCACTAGATGACCACCAATCAGTGGAGACTGATAGCAGTTTGGACATAGTTTTTTATGTATGAGAAGACAACTCTGACCTATGGGTATTACCCGCAATGACTGATAAGCACTTTATTTCTAGACCAATTGTTCTATGGTTGAAGAGGAACAAGAAAACCAGAAAAGTAGATGGGCATTTCAATCCTTGCATACATAGGATATTCAGCAGTCTCTCTCATTCACTCTCTGAACGATTTTATTTATTTTACAGATTATCCTTCATATTCTCATCACAGTGTAAGAACAGCACACCAACTTAACGCATAGCAGTAAATGCTTTCGAGAAAGGGAGGGAGAGAAAGAGGGAGATGGGGAGGGGGAGAGGAGGAAGAGGGGAGTAAGAGGGGAGTTGTACTTACCCTCATCCACTGTATAGTTGATGTCTGTGTCGCGAAAGTAGAGAACCCTCTTCTTGTCTGACCGCTGCAGCACAATTATCTTGCGCATCTCTTCAAGTCTCTAAAAGTAATAAGAATGACAGCTGTCAGCCACGCTGAACTACAGATTCCCTCACTGATAGATGCGAGTGCCAAGAAAACATTAGGAGCCATTGAGGGACATTGTGTGGAGAGTGGATTCCAATAATCTACAGCTGTTTGAGCTAATGACAGAAGTAGCTGCCATTATATCCATAATGCAGTGGCTGGTGCATCTCGCCTGACTGTGGGTGGCTGACAGCTTGGTAGCCTGGCTATGGGCTGGAGGAGTGTGATAGTAATCTGCTGGTTTGCTGTGGCTATTACCCTCCTTCTGTCACTAAGAGTAAAGCTGCTAGGTCCAGTTTTTATACCCTACTTATTTCATTTTCCTTCTTAATTGCTGTAATTGTTTAACTGCTGTATGCTCAAGAAGCATTTCAAGAAGAACGAGTAATTTCAATAAACCTGAGGCTAAATCCGAAGCACAGATACTCTCCACTTCAGTAGAGATACTATTAAACATGCACAGCACCTCGCTGCGATGGCAGCGCATCGCTGCAATGGTGCCACACCTTTCCATATCCATTGATACAAAGTGGCATTGTCACATTTAGAGGTGTTATGGCATTATGGCCCGGTGACATTACAGCCCTGTGATATTACAGCCCTGTGACATCATGACCTTGTGACATTGTGACCCTGTGACATCATGACCTTGTGACATTATGACCTAGTGACATTATGGCCCTGTGACATACCTCTATATGTTTCTTAGCGTCTGGAAGCGCCTCCTCAACATCATCTTCGTAAGCTCCGCCCATTCCTTTCCTCTCCTTCCTCTTCAGATAGACCAGCAGCTCCTTCCTATTTGTTATTGGCAGTCTCGGTTTGAATTTGAATAGATTTCCGTCCACGACATCCACTTTCTCGTTGTGGAGCAGCGCCTAGTGTACACAGGGCCTGAGCTGTTACCATCGTACAGAGCCAACTAGGTCAAGGGTCAAAGGTTAAAGGGTCAAGGACACACCTCCTGAGCCAGCCAGGTCTTGTGCTTGGCACTCATGTCCAGCATCTTCGCCTCATCCAGAAGATCTTCCAGTGATATCGGGTAGTTGTCTCCCCGATGGTGCCGCTTCTGTAACAATAATCAGAAATATAAAGCATTTTCAGTTCGATGGATGCTTGGAACGCTTGGCGCAGAAGCTAGCTATTACAGTAGTGAATAGCAAACGTGGCAGTTCTCGGCCAGAGCTATCTGATTCCATTCGGATCAGAACTGTAACGTATGAGGCTAGTAGGAAAAAATCCACTTTGTAATTCCTGTGTCTGTGACACGATTGCGTCTAGCTAATAGCATATTGGTCAGTGTTGACCTGCGATGGAGCCCTGAGTGGACGGTCCGTAGCACCGAAAATACCGAGATAGATGAGAGGTTGAACTGTGACAACTAGTTCCAACTTGATATAGTCACAAACAGCATAACTCAGTCGGATCTTTGGAGTATTTAAAACAATATGCAGCAATTAGTTATTTTTTTAGTGGTAGACAAATGGTTCTGACACAAGAGGCATTCCATAAAGTTCTTGACTGATTATTGACTGCTTGATATATAAGCTGATTGCATGGGTGATTGCCAAATTAGCATAAGCACTAGAATGCAAGTAGAAGATATAGAATACATCAATTGAATAGCTCTATGATTTGACAAATGCTGTATACAGAGAAATTTTAGCAGCCTCACAATAATAGCTATAATAGCAACTCCAAGAAAACCGCTATCAAAGTTGAATGTTATATAGTTGATAGCTCTCTATGCTTTATATAAAAGGTGGATATGAATGGCTAAAAAATTATATTAAAAATGCTGCTGATTTGAGCAAAGCATATAATATTTCACTAAAATATTTCTGTATACAGTAATAGTGATAAACGCTATCTGTGGCCTTTACTCTCTAAGTAGCTTTCATAGACACATGTACACAGCATGATTATAGTGCACTATTACAATATCAGAAACAGGTGTTTATGACTTGGACTGTTGGAGAGCTTCCTTATGGAGTAGCCACATGGCATCGAAGCCGAAGTCAATTAGCATTCAGAAGTTTTTTTGATGATTGGGCATCGGTTGGCTCTCGGAAAATTAGCTGTCACACTGCACAGATGTGGTCAGCATACAGCTGTTTTGGTAACTGGTGCGCGGACCAATCAAATTTGACGTCGGCAGCCAGCTTCAAGTATGTCAGAAGTCCATCTGGAGGCCTTCCAGACGGAGTCAACCGAAGCGGTAGTAACTAAGCTCCGCCCATATTTGTTAGCGGATCCCCCTTCAGTTAGCCAATCGACGTTGGCTTCGGTACCGTGTGGGCACGCCATTACATGACAGATGTTTATGACTTGGACTGTTGGAGAGGTTCCTTACACGACACAGCAAGATCTGATGATCAGAGATGACAACTTTTCCGTATTTCCGTTAACCTCAGTATTTTACATGCAAAGAGTTAAAATAGTTATTCCTAATGTTTTCCTGCTGCTTATTGGCCAGATTGTGCCGAGCTAAGCTCAAACCTAAGGACATAATCTTAGCAGTAAATTCTCTAAGTTCAAAGATCCAAATCTGTCGTAGTTTTAGCCTGCCGTGTTGACAGGTACATGTAGGAAAAAACAGTAGTAACGTTCATGTAAGATAGAAACATCTTTGCATCTACACTGAAAAAGAATTTAGTACCTGAATCCAATTGTGCAATTTGGTTTATACGACACGACTAACTGCAGCATGGCTCTTACCTTGAGATATTCGATGATTTTGTGCAGGATGGAGAACTTGTGAGATGAAGTAGGTGTCGCTGTCTTGTAATCTAATAGCGATGGCGCTGGAGCTGCTTTGTTGGCCCAGTTTGGCTGACTTTTGTCTAAGGAAACAAGTGAGCTCGTACTAATTTCAGTCGAGACAAGTATTCGTCTTATCAAAAATCACAATCGGGGAGGAGTGATGAAAGTCAGTCAATGTCAAAGTACTTACTGGGTAGCTTAGCCTTCTTTGAGGGTTGCTCATCTTTCTTGACTTTTCTTTCAACCGTTGGCTGAGCCAAAGCACGCTTCTTAAAGTTTTCACGCTCTCTTATCAGGGCAGCATCCATACTGGGATCCTGTGCCGATCACACGGGAAAAAGAGCACCAAAATTGCACGTTCCCACTACAGCAAAGAAAAACCAACTGAGTAAAGAGCAACAGACACAATTAGTACACATCTAGTTTGCTGATAATTACTCCCATGTACCTCGTGTAGTATGAACGTTCAGTCAGCAGTTAGCCGAGTAGGCGGCGATATACGATAGCACCTTTGTACTAGTCAGATTAGCGGACCACGGTGATTAAAACTAATCAAACCGATGCATAGATGCATCAGTATCCCAGCGTAGCTTTCACAGTGTTAAAATACCATGCAGTATTGTGCCCACTGTACTGTATCAGAAGAAATGAAGGGGACGATCGTTTCTTGACCAGAACGAAAATTGGAAGATTCGTCGCAATTGTCCTTGACATATTTAGAGGTCGCGTATAGGTCTTAGTCCGACTAAGAGGAGAATATCGCTCCGGTATAATTGAGGTTTCTATATCGTACCTAACAAATTAACAAAACACTAAAATGATTCCGATAGAACTTGTATCGACCCAATCTTTCGCCGTTATATCTAGGACTCTGTCATCGTCAAGGTATTGTAAACTTCCTCCCCTTCATGGTTTCGAATTTCGCTTTCGAATTGACCATTTGCTATTCCACGTGCGAATAGAAAGTATGACACTTATACTCGCCCAGTGAGTAGAAACAAAGGATGTCTTCTCTTTTCACTACATGAGATGGAATTGTATACCTCTCACATACTGGTGACGATCATTGCATTGTAAGAGGGTCAACTCTGTTTGTGGTGAGGTCCCTAAATTGAAAACTGCTATCGTTTTAAACTTAGAGAGTATTGCTGCAGATTAAATTACGATTTTGAAGATTTCAACCTGTCTATTTGTTATTGAAAGGGCACCAATGCTGTTAGCGTCATATCACTTAATGCTAATTCGTTTGTTTATGGTAGCTCCCATCATCATGGCTCGTGAGTCTCGAGCCACCCGTGATTATGGAGATACTGATGAGCTACCAGAATTGAGTCTTTACAACATACGGCTCCTGGCCTCACCATCATCAGCTTCATCAAAAGCATCCCAAGCAGCAGTCACAGGTTTGCTATCATATAGCGCTACTACTATAATATAATTGGATCGGTTATGCTTGGCCCATTAGTGAAGTATTTACGTCATCATAATTAAGTTAAACTTGATTCCTGCTACTTTCAATTGTGTCCAGTTGTGAAGTGTAATTTGACGCTTTGATGATGTACATTGTTGTTCCATAAATAGGTAGAAACTCCAAACAAGTGTCTCAACTCTCCACAGCTTTTGTGATGAAGTCCACCAAGCCGATGCAAAGGGCCAAAGTGATGAAGGATAGGCAGGGGATGAGAAAATATGGAAGGTCAGTTCCGTGTCAGTCTGAGATGAAGGGAGTGGCCAGAAACATGCGCTTAGTGAAATCAGCGCAAGTATATGAGCCTAGTTGATTTAATAACTGATGATCTTTGACGAGACAACTTACCTTTCCACTTACTGATAACTGTTGTGGACACTGTTTCCAGTGCTCCATGAATTATTGTGTCTTATGCCAGTTTTATATCTTATAGGAACTCCCAGGTTATATTTCATTGTTAAAAAAAATCGCGAGTCTGTGTCCATGCTTGCGCACTAAGAAATAAAGTACCTTAAGGACAAGGCTGCCATGTGCGGCGCCAGGTTGCTCTCGGTTTCTAGGCAGCACACCTGTGGTGTGAGGGCCCAGCAGGAGGACTCAGTGGGATTTGAACCCACAACCTCTTAGCACTTGTGTGTCTCGAGGTGCAGGCTCTACCGCTGAGCTGTCTCCTACTTCGTTGCGTATTATTTATTTGTTATTATTATCTGTTATTATTATTATTATCTGTTATTATTATTATTTTATAGGAACTCTCATGAGCCACTAATCCTTGAAGGAAGCGTCAAGCCTACATCGACTGCAGGTTTTATCAATTGGAATACCGACGGACCATTGGAACAGATTCAGTTGTCTAACGCTGCCGTACCTTGGTCAGGGCACCGTAAGTACAGAGCATCATTCCCATTCACCTGAAAACCTGGTGTAAACATCAAGTACTAATGTTTGCATCAGATTTTAGTAGCTTTGAGTTCACAGTTTTATACGGGTATCAGGGGCGGATCTAGGGTAATCCGTAGCATCGGTCAGACGATTCGCCTCGACTATGTTTTTTCTCAGTTAGTAGTAAATAGATGAGTAAACAATGGCTGCATTCATCACACAGCCACACGTACCGGTGGTGCAGTCAACAGACACTAGTTACCCTTCAGGCAGCTATTAGTTGATGACTTCTGCGTCAGTAGAAAAAATTCCAGGATCAGCTCAGGTATATTGCTTGGAAACTTGTGTGTAGACTGAAACTCTTGGTAATACTTAATCTGGAACTTTCTTTAGTACTAGGATGAGTTTATATTTTTTATAGCCTATTTGAAAAGCAATCCGATCCAAACGACAGTTATGATGGTCTCATTTTGTTTCTCCGACTGACTGATACGGAATACTGTAAACCCAAATATTTTAGCGACCTCACAATAGTAGCTATAATAGCGACTCGAAGAGAACGCTATTAAAGTCGAGCGCTATATTATTTATAGCTCTTCATGTTATATACAAGCTCAAAGGAAATCGCTAAAAATTCTAGGCGTTATTATTAAAAATACTTATGATTGGACCAAAACGCTATAATACTTTGTTCACTACAAGATTTTGGTTTACAGTCTAATGAGTCTGTTTATTGCTTTGTTTAGTTGGACGTCTTTGAAGAGAATTGATTTGAACCGAAACATCACCTAGATAGCAAACACCAATAGAAATCTCATTGCTGAAATTTATAAAAATATTCCATTCACAAAGTATCTCGTATAGGTGGTTACATTTTTGCTTTTTCCCTCACAGTTCTAGACTCAGAATCATCACCGTTATTTAATACGGGAGTACATGCACCCGTCCCGTCACCTGACTGCCATCTATCAGACGATGAGCCTGTGGAGTATGAGGCTAAGCCAACTGGTATGAGTCTGGCTCTGGCTCTGCCAGACGTTAGAGCGTCTGCTGATACCGATGGGGACGAGGATGAAGAGATCTCAACCATAAGGTGGAGTCAATCTTTCTGTTCCAACTTACTCGGTACAAATGGCCGTCTGGGATGACAACCATAATAGCAGTGCTATCAATATCAACACGTCTGTATGTAGTTTTTAGTGTATTATCAGGTACTGTGCACTGAAATATTTTTGCATTCTGATGTTAAATGATATGCGATAGTTCTCTATTTCCCTGCCGTGAAAGTTCTTGAAGAATTCTTCAAGAAATCTTGAGGAACTCTTCTATAATTCTTAAGAAATATTGAAGAGTTGTCAAAAAAATCTCAAGACTTCTTTTCTTCAGTAGTTATAGAGCGGGGAAATAGATCACTGACTGATATGTTTGCTGATTTTAGTATTTATTATTACTAGTGCTGCATTTTGATCGAGTTATTCTAAGATTAACTGAGATTAATTGATCAGAAGATTAACTTTATGCCACAAGATTAATCTTGTGGCTAGAGTGAAGGTGAATTTCACTGAAAAACTAAGAGCAATATGCTAAAAAGATCTGCGAACAAGTATGATAGCATATTTATGTAAGAAAACTCAATACCAGAGCAGTTGAATATCACGAATGACCCACCAAAGACATTACAGGGATGTCGCTGTCAGCTGCTGCAGCTGGTAGCAATGATACTGCTGTAAATTCTATAACTCTGGAACAAGTTTTTGTTGGTAAGATTAAAAATATTGATCGGAAGATTAACCCAGATTAATTATTTTGAAGAAATTCAGCACTAATTATTACTACCTGGATTTTAAAAAATGCTGAAATTGGCGTTGCAAACAATCCTCAACGATCGGCAATC
>ERZ1740065.749-NODE-749-length-18145-cov-3.737590_pt1 | contig 18145 bp, 16 predicted proteins | sample MGYA00581738_ERZ1740065 | MGnify/ENA primary metagenome ERZ1740065 (study PRJEB43018, sample SAMN04849749) | marine metagenome | isolation source: floating plastic debris | place: Pacific Ocean | collected 2008-09-01 | study: EMG produced TPA metagenomics assembly...
GGTTCCAAATTGTAACAATACCGCCGTGATTCCAAACTAAGCGCTTTACCCCTTATCAATTTCTCTTTCGAAATAAAAAGGGGATACCAATTCCGATTCCTATGACCAGAACTGAATATACCGGAATAGGTTCTCCTATTAGCGTTTCTGGAATTAATGGACTTGGTGGTTTTGAAATAATCGTCAGGAGGAAAAGCCCTAGGACAAAGATGATAATAACAGATAGTGATAGCTTCAATAGGTTCGCACCTACTCTATTTATGCTATACGGCCTACTTCGAGGTGCTAACAACAACCCAAAGAATGGAATAAATGCGATTAAACCATAGTCGAGCATGTAAACGGGCAAGGCGAAGTAATAGTCAGTTGTTTTTTGAATCCACTGGGCAAGTCCAAAAATATTTGTTGGGCCAATTACAAACGTAAGGAGCAAAAATAGGACTGTACTGGAGGCCAGAACATATAATTCAATTTTTTGGTTGTTTACACTCACGTTTTAAAATTGTAGTTCGATGTAACATTATACATTTTGATTTATACCAATAGCATGGGCAAGAAAAAGGCTAATACAAGCAATCCATAGTTTAGCAAAGCATATGGTTTGAGCAATGTCTTGTTCAATGTATTTAAGATAAGCGATAATAAGAAGAACAATCCAACTATTAACCAAGTACCATATACACGATAAATGAAAAGTAAAGCGGTTCCAATTCCAGAATTCGAACTATTATTTGGGTATTTGTCCAAATATGTTGTGAGGTCCCAATGCAAGTAGATATTAAGCAATATGATGAGTATGCTTAACAATACCGATACTTGATTGAATCTTTTCATCTCAAGATTTCTGTGATTGGGAGCAGGTCCTTCTCCTGCCCAGAGAGATTTTTACTGCTCCGGTACAACTCGAATTAATCTGCCCGGTCCCTCTACCACAATGTACAAATATCCGTCTAGACCCATTTGGGCGTCACGTACCCGACCAATTTCATCTAACAAAACTTCGTGACCAACAACGGTATTGCCGCTCATTCTTAATCTATGAAGGTGTTCGAATTTTAGCGAACTGACGAATAGGTCATTTTTCCAATTCCCATAGAAATCTCCTGAGACAAAAGTCATACCACAGGGAGCAATGGATGGGGTCCACTGGTAAACGGGCTGTTCCATACCATCCAATGCGGTCAAATCCGTAAAACTGGTGCCATCGTAATTAATGCCATAAGATATTACGGGCCATCCGTAATTGTTTCCTGATTCCAAAACATTGATTTCGTCTCCACCTTGGGGACCATGCTCGCCTTCCCAAATCGCTCCGGTTTCAGGATGTAAGGTCATTCCCTGTGGATTACGGGGTCCATAGGTAAAAACTGTATTAACTGTGCCTTGGGTGTTGTAAATGGGGTTATCCGTTGGAATGCGGCCGTCATCATGGATACGATGAATTTTACCAAGAGCGTTGTCCAATTCTTGTGGGTAATCGTCTCTTCGTCCACGGTCACCCACGGAAACATATAAGTATCCGCTATTATCAAACACCAATCGAGAGCCGTAGTGTAAACCACTGTTCAAATAAGGAAGTGCCGTAAAAATAGTCTCTACCTGATTTAAACTGTTTCCATTGAGGACACCCCTTGCTACAGCCGTAGTCAGTTGGGATGCATTGTCAGGGTTAGCTCTTGAGTATGATAGATATACCAAAGAATTGTTTTCGAAATTAGGATGGATGGCAACATCCAATAAGCCTCCTTGGTCTTCGGAAACAATATCTGGAAGATTACCCACTTCAATCAATTGCCCACTATTTCGTACCAAAAATAACCTTCCTCCGCGCTCTGTTACCAAAATTTCACCGTTCGGAAGTTGTTCTATGCCCCATGGCACTCCAGGAATCTCATCCGTTATAGTTTCTAATCGAAACGTAAGGTCATCCGAAGCAATCAAACCTGATAAATCAGGATTTTCCTCTTCCAGCATGGCTTTCGTTTTTCCTTCTATTTCAGTAAGGATATAATCGGTTAACTCGGCGATTTCTGCTTCGCTAAAAGTATTTGCATAGGCTGGCATTCCTGTATTAGGATATCCGTTGGCAATGGATTGGATAACTGCTTCGGAAGAATTGCCGTAGGTCCATTCGCGTTCCACGAAGGAGCTCATATTTTGTCCGTGACAACCCCCACAATGATTTCGATATGCTAGCTCCACTCCTACTAAATCGACGGTTTCGTCACCTGAATCCACATCATCTGCGGGCGCTTCTGAATCTTTTGAACTATTGCAACTTATTAAAACACAGGATAGGCCAATCAAAACAAGCCTTACCGTTTTTTTTATGTGATTATGAGAATTACCAAAAAGTGTGATAAAATGATTCGGGGCTAGTGAACTCATGACTATCAATTTTATACTATCTACGTAAACGCTTTAAAAACAGATGACGTTAAGCTTGGATAGTTATAAAAAATAACGTCATTCATCATAGAAAAGTATTTGAACAATTAGGATAAAATCAATTGGTTATCAACAATTTAAATCTGGTTATTCGCTATACTTTACAATCGAAACTAAAAGAAAACGGGAATCGCTCCCGCAATTCCCGTTGTGATGGTGATAAGTGATTCTACGGATATGCTACTCCAAGGACTTTGCCTTGGCAAAAGCTTCCTCAGCCTGCTGGGTTTGACCCATACCTTGCAAGGCCGTACCCAAGCCTCTCCAAAAATTAGGATTGTTGGGGAAACTTTCTACAAAAGTGCCAAATACAAAGGCGGCGGGTTGATATTGTTGTTGGTCTAAAAGCATTTGCCCTGTTTGGTTAAATTCATATTCAAAATCAATGTGCTGGTATTTTGGGTCACGTATAATTCGAGCAGATTCGGTTTTGAGCTGTTCCAACTTCCCCTCAATAAAGAGTTGTTGAAAATAGGCCATAGGGTCAACCACGGTGGTAGCAGGGTCTATGGTTTCGATTAGGTTTAAAATTGGGTCCTGATTGGTACGGTACTCCTCAAATGTTGGCTCAGCGTAAAAATTAGGGGCAGTACCCTCGGCATTTTCCCATTGGGGTTTATCTTGCCACCAAGCAAAAGACAAGTAGGCCCTGATTCCTGAATTGGGTAGTTGTACCGTTCTGGTATCCCCATAAAAGTTTTTGTTCTCAGAAGTGCCCTCGCCCACCAAAATAGCTTCGGTGTAGGTCTCCACATCATTCGTTAAGTTTTGACAGGCTGAAAAGGTGTTGCGGCCAATCACGAAAAAGAAATTCCCTTCTTTGTTAAGCTTGGGGCTGGCCATTATGCCCTTTATAAAATGAATGTTGTTATAGTTGTTTCCGCCTCCATTCAACCGAACATCATAAATCAATTTCTCTACACCTTCCGTATCAATAAATTCAAAAAGCCGAGCATAAAAATCTTTAAGGGTTTCATCGGGATGGTCAAATACTGAACTTTGACGAACGTACAAGGTTTTGGTTCCTTCCAACAACTCAAAATAAAAATATTTCTCGTTTAGGTGTTTGAGATAAAGAGGTGTTTCGACTGCTTCGCGAACGCTAACCCAATTTTCGTTGGGTATGGTATACAAATACCTTCGGGACATATCCGCCAATGGAATGGCTGAGAAACTATGGTCAAAATTTTTTCCATCTTTTTCAAAGCTTAGACTTACTTGCTGCTGTAAATTCGCTGTAATGCCCTGAGCGTGCAAAACGCCTGGAACCGTAAGGAAGCGAAGACCATACCCTTTAAAGTATTGGTCGTTTTCCACAGGAACTACTGGTCTTATCTTGGCCAAAGCTTCCTCCACAGGAAATCCGTTGACCGCAATGACCTTGGCACCCAACACTTTCGAATGGTCTTTATGCACTCCCTCAACATAAATTCCATCTTTAAAATGATATAGGTTTACCGGCAGCACAGCATCCTTGGCCAAGGTGCTGAATGGAATTTGGGTATGGCCGTAGCCAAAGGCGGATACCATTCGGGTAAAGCCAACTTTAATCTCATGTTCGGTCAATGATGGAATCGCAGCACGCAAGTTAGTTACCTCTTTGTCCCAAGCCTCTTGAGTGATTTTTTTAAACAAAAAGGGATATTCCTGATGTACGGTTTCTTGCAAATAATCCAAGTCAGCTTGCCACTTTTCGGAGGTTAACTTTTCTTGCGCTATACCATAATTGACAGCTGTTAAGGACACTAACAATACTAAAACGGACTTAAAAATGATGGTTTTCATGGGTTTGATTGATTTACCTATTTGAGCGCAAGAAACGTACTTTGTTACAATTTACAATCCGCGTTTTTTTGAACCATCGTATTCCTGGGTTGAAATGGCATTTTGGATTTTTTAGGAAAATTTATTCTAAGGAACGACGTGAAAATTGCAAATTCTAGAAACCTACCGAAAACCCAAAATTGAACCTGCTCCCATCATCACTATTGAACAGTCCTGCATTTAAGGTAATCACTCCCGCACCATTAATAAAGATACCCCCACCATATGAGGTGTTCCAGACGTTGGAATCATCATTTGCAACCCATACCCTTCCATAATCAAATCCGCCATACACTCCTAAATACAGCGGAACAACACCTGTCCGCACCCTACCGGTTACGATTCTCAAATCAGTGGATTGATAATAAGACCTTTTCCCGGTGAATCGCTGGAAACGATAGCCTCTTAAACCATTTTCCGCTCCAATGGTTGCTCCTTGAAAAAATTGAAAATCATTTCCAAAGTTCACTTGCCCGCCAAGCTTGGATGAAAGTACCAATGCCCCTGAAGAGACCAATGGATAATAGAAAACCAACTCAGGTTCCAGGTATCCGAAATCATCGTCTCCGTTTGAGATATTCCATTTATAACCTGATTTCATTTTAAAAGACAAACCCAAAGTTGGAAAGGACTTGCTGTTTAAATTCTCATAAGAATATTCACCGTGAACCCCCAAAAAACTGTTCTCATTGTCAATTTCTGGATTATCATCGTAAAAGGTTTCAATAAACCGATTTTCCGTTTCTTCAACTTTCAACCATTCAAATGAGGTTCCAATTGCAAATTCACTACCATGTCTCCCAGTCCATACCAACGAGGGAGCAAAGGTTATGGTTTCTAGCTTCACTCGATTGAAATCAAGGTCCAAGTCATCATCAAAGTTTGCCGTTTCGTTGCCAAAGCCGAAGAAATTAAACGTAAAATTAGGGCCGGTGAATCCGGCTTCCAAACGCAAAGCGCCTTTACCAATAAAACGAGCGAAATCTCCTTGATACGAGATATCATAACCGCTTGTAGCAAAATAAAATCCAGCGCTGATATTGTGCCTACTTGTAAAAGGGTCTTTTATAAATCCGTTGCGCGAAAAAGAACTACTGGCCAATAATTGAATGCCTTCATCTGGATTGTACCCTACAGAGGGCAACAGCAGTCCCTGGTCTGATTTTAGATTATACGGATTATAACTGTTGATATCATAATCATCTGTCAATGTCTTTTTACCTACCTTGGATGTAAAGGTGTTCTTTTTCGATTTGTAGTCATACATGAAAACCTTATTTCGGTCCGAGATGTCGTACATGTCATTGCCCAGCCCACCTATCAATCTGATTTTAGGACCTCTTTTGGGACCTCCAACTACCTCAAATTCGTCCTTATCATCCAAACCATAAATCCATATCTCTTTGGTTATCTCCCGGTCATATATTTTGTCGAAAAACTTATCGTCCCGCCTCTTATTTTTTATACGGAACCCGGTAATCTGTGTTTTTCCATCTTCTACGTCCTGTATTTTAAAGTAATCATCTTTGTCCGTTCCAATTACTACGGAAATTCTATTGATAACCTTGTAGTATTCCTTGGCGGTCTCTATCAAGTGCTTTCGCCGGGACAATAGAGCATCTTTAATCCAACTGGTTCTTTCATCGTTTCGAATGGCTTCAGGAAACTGCCCCAATGCACTGTCAATGACAATTCCATCAATGTTAGTTTGAATAGTCTTCGCCTCTTTAATCCATTGCGCCTCTGTGGTTTCTGGTAACAAGAGCATATCCAACGAAAAGGTTTTTGGGGAAGAATTGAAGCCTTTCACGCTTCTTATTTCCTTATCAAACCCTTCCATGAGCTGTAGAGAAGGTATGGCTCGGGTAGCAAATCCCATCAAAAAACCATCTCCCATAATGGAAAAAACTTGGTCCCTATCTCTGGGGATTGGTCGGTATATGACTTTTCCGTTTTCCTTGAACTCCGCCCAACGCCACTGGTCGTCATGCCGGTCCCAATCTCCCATTAGCATATCAAAAAGCCTTGCCCTAACATACATGTTTAGGTCCACCTCATACTTTTCATCGGAGGCCAATTTGGCTACGAGGTCATCCGTGCCAATTATCGTATTGGCATTTCCAAAGCTTTTTTCTGCGCCGTGGCCATCGGTAACACGTTCCTCAATCATGAAGAGTTTGTCACCAAATTCTTCATTGTACATTCCTAAAGTTGGTTGCTTTGGGATATAACATAAGCTGGGATTCGTATGGTAAATACCTATGGCATCTGCCAGTACGCCGACCACAAAAGGGGCATATGGATGAGACCCCGTGTAAAAGTCCTTCAAGATTTTTTCAGGTGCTGTTCCCTTAAGACGCCCAATGATGAACTCCTCTTTTGCGACAATTGCTTGCAAATAAGCTTCAGCACTTTTTTCCAATGCACGCATCACATATTCCCTTCCTTCTTTGTTTCTCAGTCGTAAGGATTTGGATTGATGCCCCCCTCCTTTTCGAAGTATGGTCACACCGCCCATGAGGGTATCCAAATCTACTACGGGTACGGATACAGGAGTGGAATAATAGTTACGATACCGTTCTCCCCAAAACCATTTATGAAAACCGGACTTTTGGGTGTCACTGGGGTTGTAGATGGAGGCTATGGTGTCTTTTGGAAAGGTTTTCGCCGCCCATTCACTTTGGGTGGACTCTTCTTGTTCGAAAATTTTTCTTTGATATAGAAGTGTTCCGGAATCGTCATAGAAATGCAACATGACTTCTCCTTTCTCGTAAAAATCAATTTTGGCATACCCTTTTGAACCGCTTGAAAACAACCCGTTGTTCATGAGTCTTGCCGGTTTGGACTGTACTAAAGAACCACTAAGGATTTGATGGATATCATCTTCAAAAAGATGTTGCAAGTTGTTCTCATGAGCGGACACAAAAATTACTTTCTCGTTAAACCTCGATAAAGTTATCAACCGTTTTCTAAATGATCTATACGTTTCATTTTGTAGGTCATCAGAGGCAAAACCGCCCATTTTTGATGCGGCAGTTTTGAGTGAACCCAATATAGGCAACGGCGTAAGGTTTTGTTCTAGGGAATATTGACCTCCGTGATTCCCATTACTCAAGACAGGATGGTGAACCGCAACAATCAGAACCTTATCCGTGTTTTTTTTGACAAGCCCTTCAAATTCAACAAAGAACCGTTCTCTATCTCTTATCCCACAGTTATCGTTCATTTTTGGAAACTTGTCCCAATCATTTAAATACCATTGGCTATCCACTGAAATCATCATCACATTGTCGCCAATCTGCTTTGTGGCCAATGGACAACCGTTTTTAGGTAGGAATGTTTTTTTTCCAAAAACATCGTCTACCTCTTTGCTCAATGCTTCTATCCAATCTACTCCTTCCTCCCACTCGGTTTCACCAGGTATGAAAGTGATATCCCCAACGTTTTCCTTTAGCAAATCTGAATAGTTGGAAACTTGTTCTTTCATGAATCCTTTAGCGCTGCCGCCATTTTTTTTGGGAACCGAACCAACCGCATTGCCCAACAGCAGCACGGTCGTGTTTTCGTATAAACTCTTTTACAAGGAGCTTTGGATGGAAAGGAGTTGCCCCAAATCGAACCCATGCTTTCCTTCCAAGTTTCCCAAAAGAATTACACTATGCACTGGGTATTTTGCCGGGTTTACATTGTCGATTATATCCTCATTCACGTATTTTGTTTTGTAAGAAGCGCATCCAGCCAGTATTCCAGCTAGAACGACTAATAGCGTAGTTTTTTTCATTTTCTAGATGCTTTAGAGTTGGTTAAAAAGAAAAATGAGTACTGCCAGCACAAAGCCGACCAAAAAGGAATTGTATGAGAATTCCAACATTTTGAAACCTTTCTTCAATTCGCTTTCAAACACAAAGTGTGTCCTGATTTGATTTCCTATTTGAAGCTCTTGGTTGTTGACCAGTTCGTTATAGGATGCTTCATAGGCATCAAGGTCGAGATGGGAAGAAAGCCCTACCATGAAGACTTTCTTGGCAGCAACATCATATTTGGACCCAATCTTTTTCTTGAAATCCCGTGTAAACTTGGTAATCGGTGGCCGTGCTGCGAATATGGCGGTGACCAAGGACACAAATGAAAAAACGATTACAATGACTCCAATACTCTTTCCACCCTCTATTTGCGAAATGTGTTCGAAGAAAACCAAAATACCAGAAACGAGTGTAGAGTTGATTTTAATCATCATAGAAGCCTTCCTATCCATCATGTTCAACATGTTCACCATTAACTTGTTCTGGTTCCTGAAAAAAGTGGACAAAGATTTTCGAGGTTCTTTTTTGGTCCAGAATAGTTCGTGGTTTTCTTCTGGTCTTAGTTCTTGCGTAGCTGAATCATCCAGTGGCTTTTCCATTTTTAAACGGTTTTTAGAGGTTAGTCAAAAGGGATAGTTTTAAGCGGGAAATGTAGATTCCACCTTTAAACGGTTAAATCTAAACACAAAAAAATCCTAAAGCATTGAATTAATTTAAGAACGGAGTGCTCTCAAAATCAGTTCACTAAAAAGTTGTGCAAGTACGAAAAGACCATCTAAACGTATTTACTTCAACTGGTTCAAAAAAAAGGTAATTACTTCCGCTAATTATTAAATGCAACTTTGTCGCATTTACAGTATTACCTAGTATATTTGCTAGTCTATGGCTTTGGCATATACCAGGGTTATCACTATGAGCTGAATCAAAATCCTATCAAATGACACTTGGACATCACATTAAAAAATCAGTTTATTTTCTAATCCTATTCGCGGGTATGATGAGTTTATTAATGGCTTGCGGAGAGAAAAAGAAGGATGAAAATCTAATTCAAGCTTTTAAACTCCATGAAGAAGCTATTCAAGTAAGGCAAACCGCAAAAGACCAAATTGCCAAGCTTGAAGCCATTACTGATTCGGTATTCGTGGCCACCAATTCTGTTCAATTAAACTCCCTAAGCAATGCACTAAAGGAATGGGATGAACAATTAAATGAAGTCCCTGGGTTAGAAGAAGAGCACGACCATTCAGATCATGATCCTTCCGGACACGACCACGACCACGATCATGACCACAATCATAGCCATTCCGAGCAAGAACTTACTCCTAAGCAACATTTGGAGGTTCAACAACACTTACTGAATGAAATCAAAAGCATTTCGGAAAAATTAAACACTATTAAATAGAAGAACTGTTTTTACCTCGCCATACTAGGCTTAAATAGAACAATACATGTTATGATACTAAGTGGTTTGGAAATCGCGGCGCGAATGGGCAAGGACATATCCATAAACCCTTACGACGTGAATCAGCTCAACCCGAATAGTTACAACCTTCGCCTGCACGATGAATTAATGGTGTATGACAATTCCGTGTTGGACATGAAAGTTGAAAATACGGCCACAAAATTGACCATTCCACCAACGGGACTGCAACTGGAACCTGGTAAATTGTATTTGGGAAGAACCGTAGAGCATACGCGTACTGATTCATTAGTCCCCATGCTAGAAGGCCGAAGCAGTATTGGCAGGTTAGGTATGTTCGTACATGTAACCGCTGGTTTCGGAGACGTGGGATTCAACGGGTATTGGACCTTGGAAATTTTTGTGGTGCAGCCTTTGATTATTTATCCGAATATAGAAATCTGTCAGATATACTATCACCATATTGACGGTGAGTATGCCACCTATAAGCGAGGAAAATACCAAAATAATAAGGATATTCAACCGAGTAAATTATTTCAAGATTTCAAACAAAAAGCGTGATGCCGACAGGCCGCTTTTTTCAAAAGGAGTACGATGGAAATAGCAGATAACAACAAGCTGGTAGTATTAGAGGAAGGAACTGAATTTACACCACAGTTTGAAAAGCGAGGAGGCCTGCTTCCCGCAGCGGTTCAAGAAACCACTTCGGGACAAATACTGATGTTAGCCTCGCTTAATGCAGAAGCTTTGGAAAAAACGATACAAACTGGCTTGGCTACTTTTTGGAGTACTTCCCGAAATAAACTTTGGACAAAAGGAGAAACTTCAGGCGATTTATAGACTATTGACCACATCCTTGAGTACTACGACCAAGATGCTTTTGTATATAAAGTCACCCTTCAAGGTGAAGGCGTGTGCCACACCTACAATCAAAAAGGTGAACACCGAAAAGCTTGTTTTTATCGAAATTTGAATACTGAAAAAAGCACGTTGCAGTTCATTGAGGAAATGAAATAGCGAGATTTTCCTTTATCCTCAATTATTCGGGTATATTAATTGTCCAACCGTAATCGTCTACCAATTCTTGTAATAGCGGAATCTGTCGGTCAATTATCACGGCCAAATCATTAAATAGAATTCGCCCGTCGGTTTTCGGGTTATTTGCCTGCCCTTCAAAAACAGCATCCAATAAATCCGCTTCATCCAAGAATCGCGCGTTGGTCAGGTCGATATAAGTTATGGCATCCCAACTTTGAGGGGCAGCCACCTGCTTTAAGAACACTGAAGACAAATCCAAGTATTCCAATTGACTCTGTTGGGTAAGGTCCAATTCTTCGATAAAATTGGCATACAGGTTCAAAGACGTTAGTGCCGTATTGTTCGAGAGGGCGATTTGGCTAAGGCTATTGTTGGTAATGGATACGTTTTCGAGATATACATTGGCATCAAGATTAATATGTGAAAGTTCGTTTAACTGCTAAATCAATGAGGTCTGTTTTGGATTTTGCGATACATCCAATGTGCTCATCTTGTGCCCCCGAATACTCACGTGATATAATTCTGGGTGCATGGCGAGATTCAGATTCTCAATAGTTCCTGTTACCCCAAGGAATTCCAATTGGGTTAGCGTAGACAAACCTTTGATTTGCGTGTCAAAATCGTTGCCGATGACCAAAATTTTCAACAACGGATTGCTCGACAAATCAATGGATGGTAAATTGCCAAAACGGAAGCCAAGTTGGTTAAGATTAGTAAACCGTTGCAAAAAAGGGTCTATGGTGATTAAGGTATTATCGCCCAAACTAAGCACGGTTAAATTGGGTAAATCTTCAATTTCAAGGGATTGAATTTTATCCCCTGTTCCGTTTCCAGTAATCTGAAGATTTAAACCAGTTACTTCCGTCGCGTCTGTTGTACTCAAGGTGATGGTGTATTCGCCAGAAGAAGCATACCGATGTGCCATTCTATCACTTGCGCTTTCAACTTCTAATGGCGCTTCGCCTACTTCTTCAGTTCCATCTCCCCAATCAATGTGGTATAAGGACCCAAATCGCTGATTTACTACGAGGTCAATAAACCGCCGCCGGTTAGAACCATCCAGTTCAGATTGCACATTAAAAGTTGCAATGGTTTGGTTTTTGTAATGTTCGAATTGAAGTTTCAATGGATTATCCGTGGTAAAAGCCAGTAATTCGGCTCTGGAAGCGTAAATCTTAATTCGTCCCTGAGTTGGGTCTTCCATTTCAAAACGGTAGGTTCCTTCAGAGCTTAAGTTCAATTCAATTTCTTGAACGGTATTGAATGGTATTCCATTCTCTAGGCTTATCTGACCATTTTCAACCGTAATGGTCAAATCCCCTGAACCTGAAGCACTATTATTGGTGACCACTTCAATAGGAACGGTTTGTTTGGTATTGTCTTCTATCTGGGTGTCTTCGCTTTCACAAGCAAGCAAACAGAAAAAAAAGAATATAAGAGTGGCTGAAAGGGGTTTGAGGTGGAATGACATGGGTCTTGCTTTGGATTATATCAAACGGGAATACACCCTAATTAGTGTTCCCATTAACCTGTTAATCAAGATGAGGTTATCATCTATCAAACCATATCAGCACATCAAAAAATGGAACATGGCAACCTATTTGTTAAAATGAAGTAATCCAATGGATTTGATAAAACCATCATAAAATATTCGAGGAATTGATGATATTTTACCGAATTCTTAGGTTTTAATTACAGCGCCTTTAACGTTAGATGCTTCTTGGAAAGATACTTTTGTCTCAACCGAACCAATTGCATGAGACACAAACAGCTCGCAATACTGTTTTTTATATTTCAGTTTGCCCTCTTCAGTCAAGATCAAGAAAAGTCCAAAACACAAATTCAGAAAACGTCACTCTCCGAAAACTTTTGGGATAGAACCGAGTTCAAAGTCGGTTTTGTGGGTACTGTTTTTTGGAGTAATGGACTTTCCATTGGAGGGGAATACTTATGGAAGGAAAATGAAAAAACCAAGATTCGTAGAGGCAAAGAACGAACGAACACGCATCAATTCCTATTTAATGGAAACCTAGGGTTCGTTACCAACTTTTCAACAAAAACAGATACTGGCGCATATACCAATTTCGGTTTGACTTGGCGCCGTACCAACAAACAGGGAATACAATTTAGTATTGAATTGAATCCTTTGGGATATTACCGCTCATTTTTACCTGAAACCTATGAGGTGAACGGCGATTCAGTTGATAAAGTTTTCTTGCCTGGACGTGGATACTACGCTCCCTCCCTATCCGTTGGTATTGGACGGAAACGCAAGGGTAAAGTCCGTTCGGCAAATTACTTCAACATCAACTACACCATGCGGACCCCTTACAATGCTGGAGCCCTTCCGACTTTTTCTTTTCAATATGGTTTTCGCTTTAATTTCAAAAACAAGAAACGATGAATTTGCCAACGAATACTTTCAAAATAGTGCTATTGCTTTTTTCAGTACTCTTTATTGGTTCCTGCTCAAACGACCATACTCTTGGCAATCTCGATGCTACAGTTTTTGTAAGGCATAAGGATGCGGATATGCCCGCATACATTCGGGGAAATGGTACAGAAAAGGTCTTTCTGATTACGTTACACGGTGGTCCTGGCGGCGCTGGATTGGGTTTTCAAGGAAATGCCTTCGACCAGATAGAAGACAACTATGGCGTGGTATATTTTGACCAACGCGGTTCGGGTATGTCGCAAGGCAGTTATTCTGAAGATGACGTTACTATTGATTTAATGGCAGAAGATGTACTTGCTTTAGTCAAAGTTCTAAAACGGGTATATGGTGACGACTCACGCTTCTTTTTATTGGGCAATAGCTGGGGTGGTGCTCTGGGACCTGCTACGTTACTTAAAGACCAAGATGAATTTTTAGGTTGGATTAACGTAGATGGCAGTCATAGTCCCAAGGACCTATATTTTGAATACATACGAAATTTTGAGCGCGTGGCAGCTACCCAAATTGAATTGGGCAATAGCGTTCGATTTTGGGAGTCCGTATTCGATGAACTGGATAGAGTTGATAGAAATAGGGTTACGCTCGATGACTTTAATACCCTCAACAGGCTGGCTTTTGATGCGGAAGAATACCTCACTGATGATGGTTTTATCAAAAAGGTAGAAAATGGTGGTATCAGTGTTTCCGACTATAATTTGCTCACTTTTGTATGGAACCTTTTGAAGATTCAATCCATTTTGGATGATGACTTTATTGGTAAATTGTCTTTTACTGAAGCACTTTCCGAAATAACAATACCTTCACTGGTTTTATGGGGGAGATACGATATGGTAGTGCCTGAATTTTATGCCCAAGAAGCTTTTGAGAATCTCGGCTCGGTTAATAAAAGAATGGTGATTTTCGAACAGTCCGGACACTCACCAATGTTTTCGGAATCCAATCAATTCGCGGAAGAGGTATTACGATTCATGGATGAAAACAAATGATGGTTACCTCCTCCCTACTTAAATTGGAATTGGCTTAGTTCGCATCGAAAGAAGCTGGAATCTTGTTTTCAGCACTTTCTCCGTCCCAACCCCAAGCCACAATCCACCATCGGTTGTCCTTGAAGTGCAATTGCATACTGTTGATACCCCTACTGATGATGGGGCCATTTTTTTTATTTCGAATTTGATAAGTACTCCACACCTGTGCGATGTTTCCAAAAACCCGTATTTCTCGGTTGATTTCTTCTTCAAAGAATCCAGATTCTCGTATATCACTCATTCCACTAAAGAATTCCTCTACGCTCAAAACCTGTCGTGATGGTTTTCCATCCACTGAAGTGTTTTTGAAAATTATGGCATTTGGGGCATACAATTCCTTCAGTTTTGTCAACTCGCGGGAACTGCCGGCCTCCCCTGAAATGCCTTGATATGCACCAGAGACAATTCCAGATAATGTTTTCGTGGAATTAGGTGATGCTTTCGCTTCACTTTTCATTTCTTGAGCGATTGCGGTAAAAACAAAAAACAAGAAGAATACGGATGTCAAATTGTGTTTCATGAATATTGTACTTTAAAGAGGATAGATTTCTTAGTGATACTTTTTTAAAGACATTTTTATGGATTGGCATCCAAAAAGTCAAATACGGTTTTGAAACTCAGTTGAAACTGTTCTTCTGAAAATCCAATATGGGTACCCCCTTTTAAGGTTAATAATTTGTGATTTTGAGCGCCCACGTTTTCTAGTTTTTCATGAAGTAGCACTGCTTGGGCATAAGGGGTCAAAGTATCTTCATCTCCTTGAATGGTAAGAATTGGTGGGGCATTTTCCGTAACGTATTGAATCGGTGAGTATTTTGTTATGAGTTCTTGGGCATTCTCTTTCCCTTGTACCCAATTCATTACGAAGTTTTGGTCAGGCAGATGGTCACTCAAATAGGTTTCGATTTTGTTAAGGTCGGTAGCTCCGTACCAATTGATAATGGCTTGAATTCGAATTTGGTCACCTATGTAAGAGGGATGGCTTTTAGGCACACTATTTATCAATCCCGCCAACAAGGCCAAATGACCTCCAGATGACGCACCGGAAACGACAATTTTATCGGTATCCAACCGATAGGTTTCAGCATTCTCACTTATCCATTTCATTACGGTCAACACATCTTCTGCGGCATTGGGTGCCGTTCCAACCCCTTTTCGATGCTCCACATTGACAACATTCCAGCCCCGCTCCAAAAAATGAATGAAGAACCAAGTGTCGGTTTCCTTATTTCCATAGCGCCAGCCCCCGCCGTGAATCCATACTAAGGTTGGCCTTTTGTCTTCGCTTCGTTCAAACCAGTTGGGTTCTCCTATGTATTTTCCGTAAGTATAGACATCCACGCGTTGGTCAGGGTCATCCCCATACGACACGTCCATAACCATATTATAATGATGTGCCCAAAACTGTGGAGAAGGCACGCTGCTTTTCTCAAGCGTAAGGGTTTGACTATTTTCATTTGCTTGTTTGCAAGCAACTTGGGTTAGGAAAATGCCTAATACTATGATGACCGTTCGAATTCTCATAAAACTTCTTTTAGCTTGAAACAAAGAAAGAAGCAAAACGGCCTACGATTATGGTCAATTTGAAGTATTAATGGTCATTTCGAATGGATAGTCCTAAAATCATTTGGGGTATGCCCAGTTTGATTCTTGAAAAACCGAATGAAGTTTGAATTGTCCGAAAATCCCAATTCATATGCAATTTCAGAAATGTTCTTTTCTGTATACAGCAAGTCCCGTTTTATTTCAGTTAACAGACGGTCACGAATCACTACCGCCGTTGACCTCCCCGACGTTTTAAGTATGACCTTATTAAGCTGGCTTGTGCTTACTTTCAACAACTCGGCATAATCACCAATTCGTTGTTTGCTTCGAATGTTTTCCTCCAATGATTTTCTAAACCGCGTGGAAATACTATCCTGATAACCTTTTGATGACAACCCAAACTGTTGAATATAAGCGCGATTAATACGAATAAGCATATGGTATAATAGGGAACGTAGATAATGATGGCTATCCTCTTTCAGAAGGTCCAATTCTCCCCTGAGATTTTCGCAACTCCCAACATATTCTTGTAAAAAACGGTCACCACATCGCAGAACCGGGGGTTGACTTACTTCGAAGAACTGGAATCGATGGATGAACAAATCATCATTAAAAAAGGTCTCTGTAAACTCGTTTTCAAATATTAGCAAATAGCCAGAAAAATCAGGTGTTACGGTCACCCATTCTCGAACTTGGTTAGCTCTTAAAAAGATAAAACACCCTGGGTGCAGTTGAAAAGATTCGTTTTCAATAGTGATGTTCGCTTCTCCGCTATTTTGGATGAAAATGCCGTGAAAGTCATAGCAAAACGGTTGGCCAGTCACTACCTTTCGTTCGACTTCGGAAAAGAATACGCAGTCCATCAAAAGCTCCGTATCATACTTTTTTCGGACAAAAGGGTGTTTTTTGATTTTCAAGAATACGGGTCAAAATACAAAGGGAAGCTTTCAAAAATAAAAAAAATATGATTTTGAATGTTGCTAATTAGCAGTTCTTTAAGACTTCTTACCTATGGTTACCCTTAATTGAAATGCATGAACTATTGTTCAATTTGCATAGGCTTCTTGGTTTGAACCGTTTCACTTTCTAGGGAATAACAAAGTTTTGCTTTTTTCAAACCAAAAATTCTTCCTTCTCGCGCTTCATAATTAGCATATATAGCACCGTTTTTTCTAAAAGCTTTTTGTATACCCTTCTCTTTTCCATGGTTCAAGTGCATTACCTTGAAAAGTTCTCCCGTAGGATACCATTTCTTTTGTTCCCCATGCGGTTTGCCCTTGTAGTAATTGTAATGAGCAATTAGAATATGTAACGTATCTGCCGACCATAGTTTCTTTTCACCATGTAGTTTTCCATCATCATATGCTGCAATACTTTTAAAATGGCCATCAGCATAAAACCGAATATGCTTGTCTTGTTTTCTTCCATTCAGAATTCCCATTTTTTCTTCTATGGTAGCATCAGGGTAATATTTCACAGCAAACCCAGAATAAGGGACTTCGTTTAGGGTCCATAATGAGATTTCAGGATGATATTCCAGCGCTGCCTTCTCAATCGTTACGTTGGGTACTTTGTCCATTGAAACTAAACCTTTTTCGGTCTTTGATTTTGCCTCTTGTTCCAAGCAACTGAAAAAACTCAGTGGCAATAGCAATAGTGCTCGAAAAGACAATTTCATCCGAAAGGTTTTGATTTCCATTTCTCAAGAATTACAGGATACATTGGTAACACGACAAAACAGTGTCTCCTGTAAAGTCGTGTTTTAGTCCAATTACATGATTACATTTGGGGTGCCTTGTAAATCCCCGGCGAATAGGGCGATAATACTTCCCAAATAGAATTCATTGACAATATGATAATGGTATATTACTTCACCATTACTGTGCGGAGTAGTACCAAAGTGTCCGCCAGAAGCATCCAAATCAGTGGGATAAGTACCATCCCCTTCTCTTCTCCCATACAACAAAAAACCGTCTGCCATAATACCCACAAGATTTTCAACATCATGCGAAAGCACAGTATTCTCCGGAACATCTGCAGATTCCACATGGTAATGATAACCCGAAGGGCCATTATGGGCTCCAGCATAATCAAACGTTTCTGCAATTACCTCTTCAATAGGCCGATTATCTCCCTCAAGGTCATTGAAGATAGGAACTCCGGTTACGGCAATGCCAATTGCCCCCAACCCGGTTGCTGTACTGGAAGATGCTATTTCTGGTGCGGCAGGTACGGTAACGGTATAACTTCGATTACCGCCAATGCGACCGGGTGTTAAGGCCACGGCTACCACAGGTTCAATATATAGTGGATTGGTCTCCTCCCAATATGGGGATGTATGGTTGGGCACGCCATTTGATTCAATAGTGATAACAGTACCGTCAAAGGAAATGGTTACTGCATCTGGGTTAAATTCGTCAAATGCAGATAAAGGAGTGCTGACTGCATCCGATGGGTCATCGATAACATCTGTATCATCTGATTCTGCTGTGTCATCACTATTACAGGATTGCATAAAAACAATAGCTCCTAAAAGAAGTAGTTGCATGAGTTTTGGGTGCTTAATCGTTTGATTTTTTAGTTGAAA
>ERZ1740065.750-NODE-750-length-18140-cov-11.671219_pt1 | contig 18140 bp, 29 predicted proteins | sample MGYA00581738_ERZ1740065 | MGnify/ENA primary metagenome ERZ1740065 (study PRJEB43018, sample SAMN04849749) | marine metagenome | isolation source: floating plastic debris | place: Pacific Ocean | collected 2008-09-01 | study: EMG produced TPA metagenomics...
ATAGGTGATAGGTGATAGGTGATAGGTGATAGGTGATAGGTGATAGGTGATAGGTTATAGACCTATGAGATGGTGCAGCATAAGTGAGCAATAGTTGCTGCTGCTGGAAATCATGCGAGTGCATCACTATTGAACAGTGGTACTGATAACGTGTTTATAAGATGGCGAAGACGCCAATGGTAGTCCGACTCAGAGCCATACACTGCTCTGCAGTCAAGTTGAGCGGGTGAAGTGAAGTGTGGAGTAAAGAATTGGGGTCAAAGGTGAAGTGTCAAGTCTTTTGAACTCATCCTAACTACCAGCCTGATGTAACCACGAAAGTGCTCAATTAAGGGACTGAAGGCTGGAGTTACCAGCTCTGCGAGGACATAGACTTATCCCCACCTGATTATATGGTCTTCGTGTCTCACCCTCCCACTGCCGGGCTTCAGATCCGTAGCCTTAGAGTCTGAGTCACGGGCTGAGTCCGTTACCATTGTTCTCTGGTACCGGCCCTTATTCAGGTCATCCAGTACTTTAATCAGCTCCGTGATACGAGCAGTAAAACTAGTAAAGGCAAGGTCAAGGTAATGTCAGAAGCATAGAATGAGTGCGGAGAGCGTGAGGCCAGTCACTCACCCAGCCAGTCGAGTCATCTCTCTACCGGCCAGTACGATGCGTCCAATTGCTTCTGCCATTTTTACCAGCATCCTACCGCTCTGGTAGTAGTCCTGCACAGGCAACAAATATATAGATACATCAGACACCGACTGTTATATCTATTCTTAGCATGGGATCCTTACCCTTAACCTCTGATCATGGGTGCTGTTAAGATATTTGGGAGTGGTGAGGTCTAGGAATGGCTGGCTAACCACGGTATATCCCACGAGAGTGGCCACATCTGCGGGAGATAGAACATGGAGAGAAATGGCACAGAAAGGTAAGAGGAGAGATGCGGGGAGAGATAGGAGGAGAGGTGCGAGGAGAGATGAGGTGAGAGGTGAGGTGCAAAGAGGTGTGAGGAGATATGGGAAGAGAGAGGAGACCAAGGTAGTGATATACGATAACAAGTGTTGGTGATACCAGATATACTTACATTTGGCTACTATGTTATCGATAAGTCCCATATAGAACCTAAACTGGATGAAGTTTCTCATGTGGGCGACCAGCTTCTGAAACGTACTCATCATTATAGTCTGCTCCTTCTTGTTGCCGTTGTAGAACGCTACCTCCTCGCTATCAATCAGGTACAGCTATAGAGGAGCTGTGAGAGATGGTAGCAGGGGGAGACGATCATGTAATACCTGTTCGTTATCAGTCGACTGTTCACGTATCTGAACTCTCCCTCCAGTTTCTGCTCGGTGGCAGTCATCCTGCCCACAGGCTGGCGAAGTCGAGTCAGAATCAGACCAGAGACCAGCAGGTATGCAAACATCTTACCTGGACCCTGCATCCCGATCTGGGAGGTAAGCTTCACCGCGTATATCACTATGTCCAGTAGAGGCTGTAAACGTAGCATCACAGTATACAGCGACTAGAAGTCATCTTACGTCTGCGTAGCTTCACTCTCGAGTAGGTAGTGAGGGAGTCACCTTGCTGAGATTGGAGTAGAGTTCAGCGACGCTGTCGCAGAACTTCTCAGCATCCTGAGTGAGCAGCTGGTCAGGGTTTGATATCCGGTTGTCTAGGTTACTCATCTGGTAGTAGGTGTACCCTCTACATGAACACACGCAGCTGATAACAGCACCCAATCCTTTGACCGGCTCATAGCAACTGTTTGACCTATTTTTTGACCTAAGAGTAGAGGGCTATAGGTGTCTCACCTCAAATATTTGTCATAGAAGTAGGTGGTCAGTCTCGTCCTGAACCGCAGCTTCAGTTCATTTAGTCCAATCTTCATCATGTTATTGACTATTGAAATCTACGAAGTAACACCCAGCAACTTATATATATTCAAAACAACTAATCGGAGACCTCAATTCTGGAGTTGATAAGAGATCTTACTAAAGGCATGGCATAGACATATGACATAAGATGCTTCAAGAAGAGACTTCTGTTTCTGCCAATGATGGCTGCCTCTATGGCTGTTCCGTTCTGTATCATCCATACATCACAGTATGTTCTAGCCATTAGTGACACAGCCACCAATGCGAGGTATCCCATCTGAAAATATCAAACACAATTTATCAGTATTTACTTCAATCAACTAAAGGCATAGTAGGTAAGTTACTTCATCATCATGTAGGAACTTACCTCAGGAGTTAGCCAGCCGGGTACCAGAATCTTCAGTATCGCAGTCATTCGCTTGAAAAATACTCCATCAACAGCAGCTCTTTCCTTCTTCTCAGGCTAGAATTGATAACTTGAAATCACTTAAAGTAACATTTTTATCATAGTTATCCTATGCAATTATCAATAGCTGTTACAAGCTGGAAAACCATTGGTAGAAATAAAAGGCACAACAGTACAACTTACCAGAGGGACCTGAATGAAAGAGCCTCGCTAGTTAATCAGGCACTAGCAGCTGAATGCGAGAGAAATAGAGAGAGGTGCAGAGTACTGACCTTGATAACTTTAGCCAAGGCATGCTGCTGCTCCAGTACATTTTCAATATCCTCTCCTGAAGCCTTAAGCCTGCATCAGAAGAAAAAACTGCGATAAGTTACTCGTGTGGCAGAACAGACTCCACTCCATTCATTTACTGACTAACATTCACATTCACACTGACCAACTTCGTAGAGGAAGAGAAAAGGGAAAGTATGGGCAGTTCAGGCATCCCATACATGCACACGTACAAATATAGTGCACATTCAGCAAACAATGGATAAATATCGGTGGCAGAAAATAATATATTCTTTCGTGCCCGTATCAACACTTGCAGCGAAATGATAAAATGCACTGACTTCTTCTTTTGATTAGTTGATGCTCGCAGTTTCACTAGCTTCCATAGTACTCCCGCAGTAACTGCACCAAAGACCAGAGCTTGAGGGCTAACTCCAGCAGCTGAAGAAAGTTGGTCCTTCAGCTTACTAAGGGCCGCCATCTCTACTTCGTGCGGTACTATCAGATCGAACGAGAGAGGCGCCTGATAACTACGGGATCTCCGTGCGAAGTTCATCAACACCCATACGGCATTTCATTGGTCATCTCGTTCTATGTCAAGGTCGCACGAGGTCCGCGATCACTAAATATGTTCGAGAGGGATCGGCGTATCCCCTTGTATGACTTTGGACCGTCAGAGGATTCTGCGCTAACTGATGCTCTTTCTCAAAATCCGTACCATTCTATCTGTTGTGACACTCAGCATGAGCTCTCTCAGACTGGTCTTGGCATCTGCAACCAGGAGGGGTTTTCTAGCTCAAACCTTTACTCAAGCTAGGCGTAAGTAATTATAGGATAAGGCTTTGAGTAATTAACAACATGGTAGTCATCGGCTCATAGTCATAGGTCATGTAACACCGCTTCTTACACAACACGAGAGTTTGTGTCTTGGTGCCGATGCATGACACTATCACCCCTACGTCGCTGGTGAAATTCCGACATACTGAGCATCCCAATTATTTTAGCTGCCGCTAGCCTTATCGATGGGAATTTCTGAAACCAATAATTGATGATGGTTGTTCAATTCTTATCCGATGTTCCAACTATCAATGGATATCAACCCTTCCAGATCGGTTTGTTCCATCTGCATCCATGTGCACGGATGAAAAGACGAACAGACCGAAAGCCACTCCCACAATTAAAGTTCCAGTAACACCACGAGGAAAGTTAGATGAAATAAAAGAACTACCAGAACTCTCATCACATCCTGATCAGGAGAAAGAGCCGTTAGAACGATTTCCTAACGATGTCAACCCAAAAACAGGAGAGCAAGGAGGCCCGCGGGGACCTGAACCAACAAGATATGGTGACTGGGAAAGAAAAGGAAGAGTTACTGACTTCTGAGAAGCTGTTTGATGGATGAGATTATATTATTGTATAGTTTTTGTTGTGTAAAATGAATATTTACAAAATCATACCAGCGGTGAGTGAATGTACAAGAGAAACAAAGTCGTTGAGAACGATGAGACAGTCGTAGTAGATCTGGCTGCTCATAGCAATACCTATCCCCTCAGTGCTTGGAACTCATTAAACACAGCCAGAATGTGGAAGTCGATATTGCTGGTAAAGAGCAGGGTCTCCAGCGTTGCGTTGTACTGTGCAACGACTTCGTGGTGCTGAAACGCCAAATAAATGATGACATATTTTGCCACCTTGAGTCAAGCCATGACATTGTAAGAGGGTTACCTGAAGAAAAACTTGTCTCAGTCTGTCGAGGGCCCAATTAAACCATGGGGTACTCAGCTCTTGGCCGTGTGCCTCACTGTTGGCAATATGATTAGACAGAAGTATGATGAACCTCTAAAACACACAGTCAAAGATAGACAAATACTTATATGGCAGAAGCAGATAAAACGACTCATCACACACACAAACCTGGAATATGATAAGGAAGAGGTTCTTCTGTTCACTTTGGGCTGATTCGAGCTTCTCCTCCAGCTCCTCAATCTGCTCCTCCGTTGGCGCGCTCGCATCCAACTCGAGACCGTCGCTCACCTGCGTACGACACAGCAGCTATCGGTCTATGAACGCGAGCCAGTCGGCTAAACTCATACAAGACTAGAGAGTTACCCTGTTATCTGCCTCGTCTCTCCGGTCTCTCATCTCATCTAGCTGCTGCTGCAGCTTACTCACAGTCTTGCTTATCTTCCTGATGCTGGCGTGCAGCATGTCCCAGACATAGAATCTACATACGCACCGTACATGTAGTAGTGTATATGTAGTAGCTACCCGTATATCCAACTGACTGGATGTGACGCTGCGCTGTTAGACAAACCTGGTGAAGTCCCTGATCATCTCCTCAGAGAAGATCCAGTTGGCAATGGCTGCCACGCTGACGAGTTCCGTCTTCATGAGTTTAGTGACGAGTACAACGATCATCTGCTGGTGCTCGTGCCAGAGCTCGTGGATCGACTTCAGCATGCACATCTGTGCTTCGTCACACGATCCCAGCTCCTTGAATACCTTATTGAATCTGAAGGTAGATATAAGGTTATACTCCTTGATATTCAGCTTGTGTGTAACTGATAATACTATCGCTGACTCCGCTCACGTACTTGGCCACCGCAGCGAATGAGTGGCTGAAGGACTTGGCGCCGAGGTGAAGTAGTGTTTGTACGAATACATCGATGGCCAGAGGATTGTAGGTGACTTCTGAGTCCATGTCATCCTCGGTTAGAGGGTTGGGTACGTCGCGCAGCACAACGAGCACCTCCTCTGGAGTGCACTTGGACTTGATCAGGGCGGTGAGCTGGTGTGAGTATGTCGTACCTGGCAGATCTGGAATGTCAGAATACATCATGCATTGGCTATCAGAAAGTCAACGAATCAGATTAAATCATGCATTGGCTATCAGAAAGACAACCAATCAGAATACATGATACATAACCTGTCAGGCAGTCAGCCAATCACTGTTGGATACTCACCCTCGCCAGGATGCATGTACTTGAATTGAGGCTTTGGCTCAGGAGGTAGGATGGGAGCGAACTCGGGTGGACACATCTCTGTGATACGTTTGTGATACGACAACCTGGTGAAATAGACTGTGTTCTAGAATACTGTAAAAGTGGAATCGTTAGTGGTAGAAATATTTAACATTTTCCCAAAATGAGCATAATAGCAAGAAAAAATGTTAGCAATTGTGGATGGGGTCCATTTCAAAAACAGAGTAGAAGCACCTCCCCAACGACAAAAATCAGCATCTATGAAATCATGAACACGGCTACGATCATCGAGGAGTTTTCTATTAACTATGAGATGACAACTCCAAAAAGTTGTCATGATGTGACAACTCCGATGGAAACTTAGTTATATTTATCATCAGCGATTTCTTTCTAATCGCTTAGTTCGCTAAATATTTTTCCACTAAACTTTCCACTTTTACAGTACATTGGTATCAAACTCTCAGCATTCACCAGCAGTCGTCTCGTCTCAGATACTTCTTCACCAACAAATATTTCAGCCGTAACAAATAGCAGGAAATTCAACATCAAAAGCAGCTATAAGATTAGATTTCATCTGGATGATACAAATCGTCATGGATCTACACACATTCCCTAATCTATCACTGAGGACTTCAGGTCTACTCAGGTATAAGCAGGGGAAGACAACTCCCCCTCATTGCGGTTTCCTAAGGCAAGGATACACTAGTAGTCCTTGTACAGACGTACCAGAGAGATTTATTGAGCAGCTCCCGGACAAACATAGCCTTAGGGGTCATTGGGTCTTGGCGGAGTACCTCACTCCATTCCGCCCATGTCCACTGGAACTGAAAGTTACTGAGATGGTAGGAGAGCCAGTTGACAAATCTAAAACAGCACACAGCCATAAGCAGCATAGAATCGCTGGATTGTAGAGTGATAGCAGCATAGAATCGCTGGATCGTAGAGTGATAGCAGTACAGGAGAGTGTTAATAGACCTTTCAATGCAGACAATGTTCATGGAGTGGAGTCGGTTGAAGAGCATCTCAGTGGCCTGTACAAGTACCATAGGCATGTCGCTGGGCTGCAGCTTGCAGAGCTCCAGTATCAGTGAGTGATAGAATATCTCCACGTTGGGCGAGGCTGGCAGGCGAAACATCTGGGCAAACACTGCCTCGATGATCATGTAATTCAGGGGAACTTTGTGTCGTTGAATCGAGAGAAGGGCTCCAGCGCTACAATCACAAAGCATTCAGTTGACACAAGGAAGAGTTGTGGCGTGTGAGGCAGAGGCAGTACATGTAAACAGCGAGTGAATATATTACTGCATAACAGGGCATTTTTGTGTTTGCTGAATTTTTGCGCTTTAGGTCATGTTCGGTCAATCGCAAAAATTTTACTAGGAAATATTTCTCCACTGCATTGATACTCTGTACCGCAGTCGCTACATTGATACTATGTACCGCAGTCGCTACATTGATACTATGTACCGCAGTTGCAAGAAATACAAAGTATATTTTCGCAATCTCTTTTCTAACACATGAAAACAGAAAAACTAGGCTCGCAAATAAATCCTGTTTTGTAGTAGACAACATGGCGGGTATCGGAAGAAACTGGGCGAGGCAGCAGGCTGATGTATTGGTGTATTATATGCCTACCAGTCCTTCCTCTCATTCTGATGGATGAGGATAGCAAGGTGGATCTCCTCATCAATCAGGAACCTCTCGATTGAGTGCGAGCCGGGCAGAATCAGCTGCTTCTGAGAAAAATAGAGGCAAGCGTCAGCTTATGTACCGCAGAGCGACCAGATACAGGAACTAGTGTCCACTCACATCATCCAGGTGCACATCAGTGTAGTCAAAGAACCTGAATACAACGCGGGGGAGAGGGTACTGCGAGTCATCATTGTGTGAGGGTGGAATGAGCTGAGGCAGCGTGTGCTGCAGAGCGTCCACCAGCAGGCTGTCAAACACTCTATATGGTCGTCGGATCTGATTCTCCACCCAGCCATTGCTCTGCAGGTGCTTGATCTGATGCCAGAGGCAGTCCAGTCTCTACAAGGCGACGAGGCGATGATAGAGCTACCACCACTTATCTCGCTATCACACGGTCAGCTGCTGCTCACGTCTTCCTGCAAGTGAGGCTTGTCAGATGTCCAGACTTTCAGCGCGTGCATATGAGTCTTGGACCTGTTCTCCAGATAGTTTTGAATGGAGACTAGTATCTTATTGAAGTCAGCCTCCTTCTTCTCGAACAGTTCTCTGCCCGCCCACGGCAGAGTGTAGAGAACGGTGTGTACATACCAGTCTGACCTTGACTGCAATATATACACAATACCCATACGTACTAAACCCACACCGAGTCAGGTGGGAGATCACATGTAGACAATGGAGATCACCTGAGGGATGGAATCTTCAAGGCAAACCTCCACAAAGTTGTCATAGAGGGACAGCAATGACGATGCTGTGATCACGTGACAGTTGACGAGGTCAGCAAGAAACAAGATCTGAAATAAACTCAGCGTGCAGCAGAGACTCGGATTGCATACGTGCCGCTCAAAGATGATAAAGGAGAAGATAGAAACTAGCTGAATCAGACTGAATCATCCACCATTGCTAGGATATCAGGCTAAGTTCACAATTTTGCAGCCGAATGTTAAAGAAAACGAGTTTTTAAAAGTGAACTGAGGATTTGAATTAAAATGAAACTTCCTTCAGCGGTTCACTAAATGGACACATCTCCATCTTAATTTCTAGGTTCAGATGACACCATAACTTCCCAGTGTAGGTCAAAGTAAGACGCATGCCTTATCTCCCTTGAGAATTACTCTCCTCCTGGTCATTGATTGGTGACTGATATACGAGGCAGCAGTGAGAGATTTCTTAGCTAAGTTACCAAAAGCACATAAAATCGAGCAGTGAAGTAGAGGTGGGGAGATGACATACTGTAAACTGTGCTTTCACAAACTCGCAATTCTTCAAAGCATCCTTCAAGTCTCTCACCAAATTCTCTATGAACTAAAATAACGGAAAGGATGCATGAGTTATATATAGCAGCAGACTGATGGACCAGTGCTGATGAAAGCGTGACCAAACTTCAGAATCAGTATTAGAATTACAGTCATTGCGGTTCGACACGTTCCGATGAGGAGACATGGAACCGCTGACTATTCGCCTTTACTCATCAGCAGAGGTCACAGAAGTCAGCAGTAGATGAAACAAGAGGTAAATGTAGGATTGAGACGATGAGGGATAGAGGCGTATGACAAGGAAGGACTGATCGACGTCACATGTCACACATCGGCGTCACATACCTCCCCACCAATGTTATACTTCTTAACATTCAGCAGTCCAATCAGAGTCGTGTAGATCGTCAGCTTCTCCGGGTAACCTATGACCCTGCAATCAAACCAGCCAGTCGTAGGCAAACTATGATAATGAATCCAAGTACCAACAGTCGGAGAGCCTCGAGGGATCATCAATACATTCTCGAGCTCCTAATTTTACACGGGATCACTCACCTAACGATTATGAAAATCACAGCCACGCAGTGAATGCAGTGATCTCATTATATCAGACTCACAATATCTACATAACCATATGGCATTGATAGTCATTCTAGATACTGCAGCTAACTCCATGGGATTTACTGCATTTCCCAGCTCTTGAGTCATGAGGTTTTTCTACTAAAAGACGGTGCACTAGGATCTTACATATCACAGAGAACTTTGATTATAAAGCCCTTGTGGTTGGTCATAGAGCTCTCCAGCACAGTTGCCAGGCCCTCCAGGTTAGACTCCAGTGATGCGGTGCTCTGCAATAATAATGTCAGCAGGCGTGTTAATATGGTCATCACATCCGTAGTAAATAAAGAATAACAACTCACCTTGTCGCCCACTTTGAGGATCAGTTTTTTTAGGTTTTCTTCTGTATCGACATCTGAACGATGCCTCTTTGCTCTGAGATGCTCTGTAATACAATAAACATGACCAAATTTATTACAGTCATAGTATATCGTAATACGTTCACATTGAACAACATTTGAACATAGCTGGATCTGATTAAAATCGATCGAATTTCACATTTCTATAACCCATCTAATGCTATAAGATCCAAATATAAATCGCAGAGTTTTTGACAAAACCAATCTAAGATAAATGTACACCAGCATATTATTATGCTATATTACATAGGCCATAAAGCCTAGATTTGACGTAATTACCTATATGAGCCTACATACGCATGAATATCGATCAAACTCAGCAGCAAACTAAGGCACCGATACATATAGCATAGCCTCGTTATCAAAGAAGGTTGCATCCATGTGGCATAAAAGTTTTATCTAAGTTTCGATTTCTACAATATGTGGCCGAGTATATACAGACGATTCCTACCGTCATCGGAGTCACTATCATGATAGTCCTCGTGTCGTCGTCTTGGCATCCTTGTATATTTAGAATCTAGGTATATCAAGATACAAACTCGGAATTCTGAGTTGGAACAAGATCACAGTGGATATCTGTTTCTCGTATTTTTCGTCTACGAGTGGAAACTTGGAAAGTTGAAACTATGTTGCCGAGAAGAAAAAAGACAGTGGGATATTGTGGTGCTGTGGAATGTCGAATATTACAGCCAGAAAACAAATATTATTACACCAATTATTAATAATTATGTTTTAGATTTATGTTGCTGCTGAAAGTTCTTACCAAATAAATTCATATACATGAATTTCTTTGTTTCTTGCATTGGGAGTTTTATGCTGCATAAATTATATTATATTCGTGTGCAAGATTTGACGAATTACTTTCACTGTTTTTCCGTATCCGTCAGTAATTGCGTGTCTGTCTTCTTGATCAGTGGTCTGATGGTGTCATCACTCCTTCTATCATAAAACTCCATGTCATTCAGCTGAGTGGTAACCATTGTGAAGAAACATGCGGATCGAAAAGTGCTTCTTCTGCTCATCTAATGTATATCCCGGACACGGTGTCGAGTTCATCCGTAATGACTGCAAGGTACGTAGCTACGGAATGGAATATAGCACCACATGTGGTATTATGAAACTGTACTGATACGAAGCGCCCACTGTTCAATCGCCGTTTAGTGTCTACTTACAGCTCACCAGTATCAGTTATGTGTAAATTCCTCTGCTGTTTATTTATAGGTCTTCCGGTTCTGCCGTGGGAAATGTCATAAAGCATTTAAAAGGAAGCGGAATCCTAGAAAGACCCGCTGGACAAAAGCATATCGAAAAACTAATGGCAAAGAGCTTGCAGTGGATCCATCTTTTGAGTTCGAAAAACGGAGACATGTGCCTGTGAAATATGACAGAGAGGTCTGGGATAAAACAGGTGATTATATTGTTGACATATTTACTGGGATTCGCTATAATTCCTTACGTATATTCATATGAGTTACTATCTATCTTAGTCCAAGCAATGAAACGGATTGACGAGATCAAAGTCAAGCGTCAAAGTCAATATCTTCTGAACAGGTTTGCATCAGAGTAGCCAACTGTCTCTGCCATGTCGGGTTACGTGATTAAGATATGTTTCAAGTTGAGGAATTCTTGTAGATTGAAGGTTGGAAAGAAGTTGCGTAAAGAGGATGACGTTAGGGTATACAAGAACCAGATACATCTCATTCAATCACCAGCGGGTGAGTCATACTTCAACTTGCTTCAGGTCAATTCGATCTCACTTTTAAATGGGGAATTGGATTATCAACGCTTACACTTATCCTGCAGCTACGGAGAAGGGCAAAGCATTCATTGAGATTGAGGAAGATCACTCTGACGAAGAGATGGATGCGGAGGTTGAAGAGGTGACTTTGGGTTGAGTTACCAGAGACAGTCACTCAGTCAATGTTATTTACATCGTTTATTTGCGAAGTTTGTGCGCTAACTTTTATAGTTTCAATCTTAAAAAAAATAAAATGGAATGTACATAGAAGTTCACTGTCTTTCCTTATCTATCTTTGTTTGGAAAGGACCGAATGAGACCTAAGTGAAAGAGCTGGAGCTGCTTGTGATATGGCATGAGAGAATAAGAATACATATGATGTATGTAGATTGATAGTCTAAGAGCAGTGCAGTAAGTATAGCACTATAGATATATAAGATTATAGTTGAGCATTAACCAGATTATAGTAGAACCCATTCTTAGCTATCAGATCCTTGTGGCTGCCCATCTCCACAAGTGTGCCTGAGTCGATAACTCCTATTCTATCAGCATTCTTTATTGTTGATAGCCTGTGTGCCACAACTATGGCAGTACGACCCTGCATGGCTTGGTCTAGAGCCTGCTGCACCACCTGAAATACGGGTTGATAAATATGCTGCTCCAATTGTAGTCAATCATTAGAGATCTCGGTCTATGTTACTTACTTTCTCACTCTCGGTGTCTAGAGCAGACGTAGCCTCATCTAACAACAATATAGCTGGATTCCTAACCAGAGCCCTGGCTATAGCAATCCTTTGTTTCTGTCCTCCACTCAGCTGCGTTCCTTTTGACCCCACATAGGTGTCATAGCCCTAAAACAGTTGTGTTACTCATAATTCAATCCTCAAACAACAGAGTGTGAGTTATCCGTATAGTGACAGTTACATTGGGCAGCTGACTGATGAAGTTGTGAGCATTGGCCTTCTGAGCAGCAGCTATAATGTCAGGCATAGAGACGTCACGGAAGTTGTCTCCATATGCAATATTCTCGGCGATAGTCATATCGAACAGCGTTGGTTCCTGGGATACTATGCCGACATGCCGACGGAGCCAGGATATGTTGAGGGCCAAGATATTAGTGCCATCGATAGTCTGCAATACAGCGAATCACCATACAGACGACTTAGGCACTGAGACGCGATATCCTTTATAAAGTGGAGACAACTTACAAGATCGCCGCCGACAGCGTCATAGAACCTCTCTATGAGGCTAATCGTGGTACTCTTACCACAGCCACTCGAACCAACTAACGCAATCGTCTCTCCCTTCTTTATGTCTAGGGAGAGACCACGGAGAACTGCTACCGTTTTCCTAGTCGGGTACGTGAAATGTACGTCTTTCAGCTTTATATTGCCATCACATCGCTCCTACATAGAATGTTGAGGTAATTAGTTTATTGTTGCCATGTTATGAACATATTTCCTATATCCTGCTGTACTGACCGGTTTGCTGCCGCTTGGTGACGTTGCATCAATCTTTGACTCCGTCGACAGCAGTTTCTTGATGTTAGCGGCTGCGAGTTTGGCTTTGGTGTAGTCGGGCAGTTGAGCTGACGTTCTTCCTACGCTCATCGCCCCAAACGTAATGCTCGCAAATACCCTAATATAGATGAGAATCACATATACAGAGGTGAAACATGACAGCCATGAGAGAGAGTGTGGAGTAAGAGAGACAGGTGCTCACCGGAAAATGTGGAAGAAGGGAATTCTCTCCTCCCTCCATGGTAGGCAGTCACAGACTATGAGGTAGCCTCCAAAACCGAATGAGATGGCGTACATCACGAACACCATTCCCTGAGAGATTCCGTATAGAATGCCAAAGGTGAAGGACTTGGCCATATCACTCCTGAGAGAGCAGCGTGATGATGATTGACATTGACAGTTGAGTATGTTTGGAATTACATGAACACGCCCGAAGCTGACTTACTTGTAGATTGTCTTGAAGTGATCGTAAAACTTGTCAACAAAGTACTGCTGCCGGTTGAGAGAGGTGACTGTTCGAATGTTACTCACAGCTTCCTGTGCCATCTGCATCACAGAGGCAAAGTAAATACAAGTAAGCCTCCAGCTGTGAGAGAAACCCCTGGGAGTTATCTTACCCTGCCACCCTCTTCCACACCTTCCTTGTCTTTGACAGAATAGCCTTTCATCACGCGGCTCTGCATTTTGCCAGCAGTAATGATGATAGGTACGAATATCAGCATCACTAGAGTGAGTTCCCAGACGAAGACCAAGCCGATGGTTATCGCCGCCACAATTGTGCTCAACGCCTGTAGACTCACGCCTATACGAACGCCAACTGCCTGTGAAACGGAACAAAACGATTTCAATAGCAACCTACCAAGGGAATGTCTCCATTTTGGTTTTATTGAAAGTGACACTTACGCCTTTTACGAGGGAGGCGTCACTGGCGAGCTTCGAAACCAAAAGGCCCACGGAATTCTTTTTCTCATCAAAGAACGATATATCCTGCTTCACAATCGCTTCAAACGACTTCTGCCTCAGCCTCATGGTCAGTCGCTCACCAGCCAATCCAAACAGAAACTGATTGCAGAAGTTTGATAGTGAGGCAACTGTTCCTATGGCAACGATAAGGCCGACGTACAGCTCCACCTGTCGCTTCTGCTCATCGGGATCGCACACAGAGAACGCCTGTGGAGTCACATCAACAAATCAGTAAACAGGAAGTTGGACGCAGCAGGACCATAGTGCAGTGGGCAGCTCACCCCAATAATCTGACTCATCAGTAGGGCAAACGATGGCTGAATCACTCCAGCGATGACTGACGTGATGGAAGCGGTCAGAATGAGGGGCCACTCGGGAGCGTTCATCTTGATGATTTCTATAGCACTGATGCCAGCAGCCTGATCTTCACCGGATTCCACCGACGTCACCTCATCTTCCTCGTCATCTGTCTCATCGTACTACAATAAGTATAGAGTATAGAGTACAGTATAGAGTACAGTATAGAGTACAGTATAGAGTACAGTATAGAGTATAGTATAGAGTACAGTATAGAGTATAGTATAGACTATAGTATAGAGTAGAGTATAGAGTAGAGTATAGAGTAGAGTATAGAGCGGCTCGGTGCCGATAACCGGGACAGGGTGGCTATGGTCAGGCACTCACCATATCTTTATGACATGCTCATACAATGAATAACTGGTTACAAAACACTCAAATTCTTGAGGCAGTTGCTATCTAAGAGAGTATGATGAGCTGATGCAGAAGTCATCGGTGGACTGGATGAATGTTGAGTGAACTCACTTTGTTTGGATCCATTCCAAGCATGAAACCGTCTGATGACATTTTCTTTATACTCCTCATGCTGCCTGACCTCATCGATCGCCTGAGTGAACTTGACCTTTTGATGGAGCCCGTGTTTGATAGCTGGCGTTCCAAAGTTGGAGATGATACCGGAGAGAGTTCAGACACCTACAGATGATGAATGGATTGATGATGCTGAAGTAGATAGAGAGGAGTTGACTTTCATTTGCAGACAGTATCGTACTTGGCCCTCCTCTTTCTCCTCATTTTCTCTTTGAAGCTGCTGCATGCAGAGTGAGTAGTAGACACTCTCATTGGCTATCAGTTCATCGTGAGTACCCTGTTCGCACACTTTCCCCTCTCTAAATGCTATGATCTTGCTGGCAGATTTCACAGTGGATAGACGATGGGCTATGACAATAGTAGTCCTGCCCTCACTGGCCTGATAGATGAGGGAATAATATAAATGATGTCAAGAACCTGTTGACATGTGCCAAGATCCAACTAGTACCTTGTCTAACGTCTGCTGCACGACAGCCTCACTGCGGGTGTCCAGAGCTGATGTCGCCTCATCCAGCAGCAGGATGGCTGGGTTCCTGATCAGAGCTCGGGCTATGGCGATCCTCTGCTTCTGTCCTCCACTCAGCTGAACTCCTCGCTCACCAACGAGAGTGTCAAATCTCTAAATCACCCAGAAATTATATGCATGACGTAAACCAATCAACTTAATCAAAGCGTAGTCAATCAGTTCCACCGCGACTGACAGTACCTCAGGAAGTTGGGAAATAAAATCGTAGCAGTTGGCTTCTTTGGCAGCCCTCTCGACGTCTGCCTCCGTCACTTGTAGGTCAGCACTGTGCTTTGCTCCGAGTCGAATGTTGTCGCCAATCGTTGTAGCAAACAGGACAGGTTCCTGACTCACGATGCCCATGTAATCTCTGAGGTGCGTGAGGTTGTAATCTCGCAGGTCAATGCCATCAATAGTAATCTAATTATTCGATACGAAAATACACTAGAATTGGAGCGTAGCAACAGCTACAGCGGTCTGCATGGACACATACGTACCTTACCACCCTGGCATTCATAGAACCTCTGCAGCAGCTGGATGGTCGTGCTCTTTCCACAGCCGCTCTCGCCAACCAGAGCCACAGTTTGACCTTTCTTGATGCTCAAGTTCAACCCATCCAGGACCTGTCGATGTCACATGATCATCATGTGACATATGACTGATGGTTTCTCAGTGGATCACAGAGCAGAAAAACATCAGCATGTGCCCAGCCATCAGCAATATTCACTAACCTGCACTTCCTTCCTTGTGGGATATGCGAAAGACACTTCGTTGAACTCAATGTTTCCTTCAAGAGTTTTTGGTTTCACTCCATCCTGCGATGAATTGTCAATATCCACCTCCTACAAACATATTCTTATATCCGTCACATATCTTCACCCACTATGTCAGAATTCTCTGGGTCATAGACAACCTTTGACACTAGACCTAGAGAAGAGGGGAGCACCTATGTCACATGTCAACTACTGACCTTGTCGATAACCTTATAGAGGTTGGCAGCAGCACCTCTGGCATTGCTGAAGTTCTCTAGTAGCGGTGCCGCATTGCCCAGAGACATGGAGCCTATCATCACGCCAAGTAAGACCTGGAATAAACACATGATTAAATTCTTGGAAATGGCAATGGCAATGTCAATAGGCAATGGCAATGGCAATGGCAATGGCAATAGGCAAGGCTACAAACCCTCAGGATGTTTCCAGGCTCCAGATTCTCATCTCTCACCAACTTGGCTCCGTACCAAAAAGTGAGTGCAAAGATACCGAACACGAGCCACCAGAATACTCCGATCAGTGTACCACTCATCGCGCCTTTCTTAGTACCAGCCTTCAAAGCTCCATCTAGGTTCTTTGAATATCTGAAGTCAATTTAATATCAACTCAAATGTCTGATTAGACAGTCCTGGTTCGCTCTCACGTGGAGACAGTTACACATACTTGTTGTTGGCTTTCTCTTCACCTCCGAATGCCGCGATCGTACGAATGCTAGAGAATGTTTCCTCTGCCACTGCTCCTGCTTTCGAGTACGCAGCTAGCTCCCTCTGTACAATTGTTCTCAAGAACTAAAAGATAAACAAGGACATCAGCAGTGCAATGAGATATCATACACCTAAGATGAAGTGGAGGTGGTTGCTTTACTCTAGACATGACGGCAGTGGCGATGACGATGAGGGGCGAGACTGATATGACAACGAGAGTCAGCTTCCATTCTGCGATGAAGCCATTAGCGTAGCCTCCAATAAATGTCGCCACCCATTGGATGAACGTAGCCATCTTGTCTCCGAAACCATCGTTCAGCCTCTCCATATCTCTGTAATGTTCCTTAGCCATCAAACTGGGATCGTGTCATTTCCTGATCGGTACAGCAGTGAATAACTAACGACTTACTCAACCATCTGGGAGTTGAGCTCTCCTGCATTCACGGTGTCGAACCAGCTGACACTCTGCTTCATCACCGATCCATAGAAACTCATTCTGATCTTGCGGATCTGTCTCTCTCCGGTCCAGGTCCAGAATGTCATACCTGTGTAGAAAGAGAGAAGGATGCATTAACATAAGATTGATGCCATTATCTGGAATGAACGCGTGATAGTGCACGTACCAGTATAGGACAGTAGGAACGCCCCGATACTTATGACACAGAACGCCACAACGTACGTGTTGACAACGAGATTCTGCAGTTCATCGCCGGTGACTGGAGCTATGCTCACACCAGAACTAGGAGTACAGATTGATGACACTGGAGAGGCAATGAGGAAGTGGAGTATGCGGTTTTACTGCGCTCAATACCTGGTGCCAGAGCAGCCAGTAGCAGGGAGGCTGCGGTTCTGGGCTATCAGATCCTTTGCTTGCTCGGACATCTCGTACGCTATGAATTTGTTCATGAGCTCGCCAAAGAAGAGCAAGTTCATAGGGAGGGCAACTCCGATAGATGCCATACAGAGGGCGCCACACAGCATCAGCATAATGTCAAGGCCGTCAGCAAACCTAAACTGCAATCAGTGGAAAGAGATTACAGGAGCGAACAGTGACATGTCGTTGAACAGCATGTAGGACGTATGACACGATAGATGGGTGACACGGGGTGATAAGATAACCTGCTGGTACACGACATAGTTCCTTACAATCACCAATACCTAGTCCATGTTCTAGGGCTAGTGAGGCAATATACTGATAACGTCACTTTAGACATTGTATTAGCCAATAGAACCATTCCTATACAAAAATCATTTACTGGTCACGAATGCATCAGAACAAGAGGCATTCATCTGCGATTGTGCTACAGATGTGAGAGAATAGGACACGTCTGCAATGTGATGTTCGCCAGGTCTAACATCAAGGCAATGGTCCCACAGACTGCTGTAAACTCACAGTACACTTACCAGCTGGAAAAACCCAACTCTTTCCTCATTGTCTCGGCGCCGTTTCATAGGCATTTGTCTACAATACAGAGAGAGTGAGAGACTGGGGTGAAACAGAGAGAGAGAGAGAGAGAGAGGGAGAGAGAGGAGGAGGAGAGAAGAAAAAAAAAAAGGAGAGAGAGAGAGGAAGAAAGAGGAAGAAAAGAAAGGAGGGGGGGAGGAGGGGGGGGG
>ERZ1740065.751-NODE-751-length-18139-cov-12.488166_pt1 | contig 18139 bp, 12 predicted proteins | sample MGYA00581738_ERZ1740065 | MGnify/ENA primary metagenome ERZ1740065 (study PRJEB43018, sample SAMN04849749) | marine metagenome | isolation source: floating plastic debris | place: Pacific Ocean | collected 2008-09-01 | study: EMG produced TPA metagenomics...
TACGTAGTTCCCTTATGTCCCTACGTAGTTCCCTTATGTCCCTACGTAGTTCCCTAATGTCCCTACGTAGTTCCCTTATGTCCCTACGTAGTTCCCTTATGTCCCTACGTAGTTCCCTAATGTCCCTACGTGGTTCTCTAACGTCCCTATGTGGTTCATTAGTTAGATCTCGCTGTGCTGAGCTCAAATATGGCTGAATCCGAGCTGCAGGAGGCAGTGCCTTCGACTTATGACTTCTCAACTTCACAAAAACTGTAGCTCCACTATTTCTGGTTGTCACGCTAGTTACGTGTGCATGGGTGGGTCCTACTGCTAGCCTTGACCATCTAATCGATGATCTCACGCTACACCTCTGTAACAGGTACTGTGGAACCGGATTTGATAGCAACAGAAATGTTAGCACTTCCTTCAAAATCATCAAGAAATCAAAACGATAGCGATCTAACGACAGCGATCTAACGACAGCGATCTAACGACAGCGATCTAACGATAGCGATCTAACGATAGCGGTCCGACAAATGAGAAGACAACTCCTATATAAGGTATAATATGGTAATTATACCCATTATACCTCATATAGGAGTTGTCTTCTCACTTATCACTTGAAATTATTTCTACAACATCATCTAATGATAGCCGTGATTAATTGGTTGCTGTTTTCGCTGCAGTTAGACAGTTGCTATAGAATCAGGTTCTGCAGTAGCGAATCGACTCCACATCCCCACCGCAAGTGACGATGTCATCAGTCGTTCTAGGATGTATTGTTTACCGACGTGAGGTGTCACCTGACCGAGTAGACTAGTAGAGCAGTCACTGATTAGACTCTCACCTTGAGCAGTTGGACGAGCAGGTAGCTGGAGAATATATCGTATAGCTTCTGGGCAGACAACTCCGAATTCTGCACTAGCACCACCTCTCCTCTGCCAGACACCGTACTCTGAGCTTTAGAGGTCAAGGACTGAACGAATGACTGGCATGTCTCCGTGACGACGAGGGTGAGAGGCAGAGCGAAGGTGAACATGAGCTGACTAGAGAATGTGCTGCTGAACATAAGCATCTACAATAAGTTAGGTTTATCATAGACATCGGGAGTGGCCATATAATAGCATCATATCTGGTAATTAATGTACAGGTGTGAGGCAGTCAGCAACGTACTGTAGAACCGGATTCGATAACAACAGAAATTTCGGTGCTCTAAACTCATAAAGAAATTAAAACGATAGCAATCTAATACATGAGAAGACAACTCCTACATACGGTATAATGGGCAGATTTTTCCATAGAGTAATCTAATGATAGCAATGATTGCCCGACGCTATTTTTACTAAGGTTAGACGGTCGTCATGAAATCCATCAACTCCAGTTCTGCAGTATCAAACACAGACAGTGGAGAGCCGATCGCCTGTACGGGAGGGGCGTGGAGGATCGCCTGTACGGGAGGGGCGTGGTGAGACGTACGGTTCGGTAGCGATCTGCGTACGTACCGCTGGTATCACATGACTGGAATGGTCTTTAGCGAAGCCCTGAAATGCAGCCTCCCATCTGATGTTGGACATGGTGGGCTGGTGGCCAGTGAAGTAGAAGAAATGTTTGCTCATCAGACTCCAGAGTACCGCCAGTGGGAACACACCAACTAAAGAGATAATGATGTCAGAGTAGATGTCTGTGTAAAAATGGAGGCGCATCTCATTACTGTAGAAGTGGAAAGTTCAAAGTTCAAAGTTCAGCAGTCAAAATATTTCGTGTTTTCCCCAAATGAATACGATAGCAAGAAGAAATGGATGGATTTCATTTAAAAAATTGAGTAGAAGTATCTCACCACCCAAAAAAAAACAGCATCTATGAAGTCACCAACATGCATACGACCTTCATAGGATGTCGATTAACAATGAGATGACAACTTCCAAAAGCTTTCTGATGCGACAACTCCAACTGAAAGTCTAGCTGGATTATACTGTATAAATGCGAGACAATTAATGCCAAAAAAGCCCGTTGAGAAATAAATGCTGTGATCTTGCAACTTTCGCAATGAGCTGCACAACTTCTGAAAAAATAGATATGATGTATGATAAACGCGAAAAAATGAGTTCTTCAAAAATCGCATTTAATACTCAATTGATATCATTTTTACGTACACAGTATGCCCTAAACATTGTTTCTAGTTAATTTCCCACTGTTACAGCACTCATTGACTGCTTCACATATGAATGCAAATAGTCGATGTTATCAGCTGCCATGTTACATATTGTCCAATGGGGCAGCAGGAAAACAACTATGGTAGACTGGGAACTCTTTACGATTGACAAACAAATGCGTCGATCGTCGATTAGCCATAATCAAGGTTACTGGAATCAGCATTTATTTTACAGCACAAAAATATTGGTAATTGTCTAGTTTCCCGTCCTGAGAGTTCCTCAACAATTCTTAAGAAGTCTCACGAGTACTTCAATAATTCTCAAGACTTCTCAAGAATTCTTATTTGAACAATTTTAGGGAGGGGAAATAGACAGCTCCCAAAATATTTATACCTCGAGATTCAGTCAAAATTGCAAATCGTAAATAAATCTCAGTGTACAGACTTACTTGTTAAACGCCAAGATTTGTAGAGGTCGAGCGAGAGAAGCAGCGATAGGAACATGATAAATACGGACAGAGACATCCCATCGCCTGCCAGCATCATCAGTAGGAAAGTCATCGCGCTGACGAATATCACATAGTTGGAGCTGAGAGCCGAGCCGAGGCCATACACTAATGGAAGGCTGTATTCATCGTCATTGGCTGGTTTGAACCGTTCTCTCATCAGTTTGTATAGCGAAGGTACGGTGACGTCTTGCAGTTCCTGCTGCTTCTTCACTTTCCTCTGAGTACTGAAGTGGATCGTAAGAGGAAACAGGAAGCACGCGATTGCGACCAGCGCAGTCACCGCGTATATCACTCTCGCGAACAGCACGAGCAGCCACGTCTGCCGCTCCGGTACCGACGATGATGATGTCACCGCCCAGTGTAACAGCAGCAGTACAGCAGACGTAGGCATTACGTAGTTGGAGACAAGTACAAGGGGAGACAATCCATTGAGGTTGCCGCGCGAGCGAAGGATCTTCAACGGCAGCTTGTAGGCAACAATAAGGCAGGGTATGCAGAGGAAGAAAAACCGAATATTCTTCGCCGGAGCCTCGTCGGAAGTTAGAGAGTAGAGTGGAGTGAGAAAATGGGACGGCGTGCAGTTCAGCTGCTCTTCTCGGCACGCGTTGAATACCCGTGACAAGGCTAAGAGAAAACCCAAGATGGCAGCCGTCGCAGCCTGAGGGAGTTTGAGAATGGCTAGCGTTATGCTGCAGACTGAATCCAATGACTTCTTCGGAAACTTGTGCGTCGGCTTCTTAGCCTTGACCTCTTTGATACAGCAGTAGAGCGTCCCCACGACGATGAGCGAGTTGAGCAGGTAGTGAGTGATTTTCTCCTCCTCCACTACGAGGCTATTGGATAAGGAGCTAACAGATAGACACCCCACCGCGGCAATAGAGAGCAGGTCAACAATCGTAAGCCTGGATGTCGGCCGGCACCACTTTCCACACGAGATCAGCAGTAGAGACGATGATGTCAGCAGTAGAGTAACATTATAAAGAGAAGACAACTCCAGGTAGCAGAGCACCAGTGACAAGGCGAAGACAAGGCTGTGCAGGACGTTGAGCTGCCAGATTTCAAGCGTCACGACTTTCGTCATCTGCAGACACTGAGTGACGAGTAGTATCAGCAGGCCTGCGAAACCGATAGACATGGAGGCCGTGTCAAACTTGGCCCAAATCGACCGGCACATAGCCTTAGCTTTCGCCAGGTAGTCTTGAAGTCTATCTACTTGTTTACGAGACGAGGCGTCGCTGTTCAGGTGGGATTCGAGCTCACGGACTCTGGCCAGTTCAGCTCTCGGCAGGTCGCTCGATATCTGACAGCAAGTAAAGTCAACAATTCATTAACACTTTGTCACACTGAAATCTCATACCATAAACCCAAATATTTTAGCAGACAAAATCTTGAAGCATTTTTTGCTCAAATCATCAGTATTTTTAGTAATAAAGCCTAGAATTTTTAGCGATTTCCTTCGAGCCTGTATATAGATAGCATAAAGGGCTATCAAAAATATAGTGTTCAGTTTTAATAGGGTTTTCTTCCAGTCACCATTGTAGCTATTAATGTGAGGTCGCTAAAATATTTGGGTTTACAATAAGTCATCGCGATATGAATTTAGTTTTGATACAGAATATATCATTATCAATCATCAATATCATAGTATAAGATTTATCTGGCATTTCTTTACTTTCCCATTGGCCCACTGGTTTCGTACGCTGGTGCTACACATGTGTTAAGCTGGATTTAGTCTAGGGCTGTCACGATAGTCACGCGACACTGTCACAATAGTCACGTGACACTGACACGATAGTCACGATAGTTACTATAATCGTGACTATCGCGATAACGATAGTCACGTGACACTATCGCGATAGTTACGATAATCGTGACTATCGCGATAGTGATTTACTATCGCGATAACGATAGTCACGTGACACTATTGCGCGATAGCACAACTCCCATTAAAAAACCACAAACAGCTCTTAGAAAAAACAAACAACTCTGCAATAATGATTCAACCTGACTAGTACAGCTGGTCTAAGGACATTGTAGTGTTTAATAGCATTGTTCATGATCACAAGGAGCTTGGATGAACTTAGTAAACTTGATAGAATGGTACTGGATTTCACTCAAGCTTCATATATTGTAGCATCTATCAACACAACTAAACCAAAGAAAATTTTAAATGCTATAAAATCCTACATTGAAAGTCGCTGGTTCACTTATGGCATCTATTGTTCACTATCGTGAAATTTTGAATATCGTGGACTTACTATCGTGAAACACTATCGTATGCAAAATTTACTATCGTGACAGCCCTAATTTAGTCCGCACTTATTACGCTTTCGCCTCACTTAAGCATGCTTTAGGTTAAGCTTAACACGGCACACACGCACGAGTCTCAAACAGTACACAGCACACACACATACAGTCTCAAACAGTACACGGCACACACACATACAGTCTCAAACAGAGCACAGAGAACGTCTCAGCGACCTAATACTTACCTGTTCATAGCTGTGGAGGTAAGTGGATACCTGATCCTTATTGGCAGTGAGAGCAGCAATCAGCCTCTGATTAGCCTCAGCTTCGTTGCTGCCAGTGTGTAGTAGGTCTGTAATCACAGCTCCCAGGTTCGAGAAGGGTATAGGTACGCCCATGAGCAGCGAGAGTGTGGGAACCAAGTCTATCTGAGATACCCGTGTCACATCCTGTAAGTAAGATGACGATACCGTCGTTAGTATCAGTGTAAGTGTGTGTCATGTTTGTAAATATCTAATTTGTCACACCATTCCTATGGCTGGGAGATTTTTGACGGAATGACTTTAAACGCATTTTTTCGCAAGTTTGCACTACCATCATCTGCTCAGTACAAAATTCAAACAAATTAGCAACTACCATTCTGTCTGTTTGTTCCATTCATGCAGTCGGTCTTCTTACATGACTGTCACCATTGGGATATACCGATATTCAGTTAATCAGCAGCAGCACAGCTCTAATGTCCCGATCGCATGGTATCCGTGACGGGAATATTGGATTGGCTGCATTATTTCACAGAGCAGGACTGGAGTTGTCTCCACATTACATAACCCACTACTCCTCATGTGTCATTCGTGTATGCGCAGTTTTATAATATAAATATTCGACAATTATCAACGTGCAGTGCAATGGTGAGGACTAGTGCTGCATTGTAATCGAGTTATTCTAAGATTAACTGAGATTAATTGACCATAAGATTAGTTTTATGCCACAAGATTAATCGTGTGGCTGGCGTGAAGGTTAATTTGACTGATAAACTGAAAACAATATGCTAAAAAGATATGTGAACAAATACGATAGCATATTTATCTAAGCAAACTCAACACCAGTGCAGTTGAATACCACTAATGACCCACCAAAGACTTTACAGTGACATCAGCATCAGCTGCAGCAGCTGGTAGCAATGATGCTGCTGTGAATTCCATAGCCCAGAAACTAGTCTGCGGTGGTAGGATTAAAATAAGATTAATTCAAGATTAATAATATTAATCGGAAAATTATTCAAGATTAATTCTTTTGAAGAAATGCAGCACTAGTAAGGACATAGTCTAGTCTACGGCAGGCTGCTAATGATGTCAACACAAAACTTTCCAATGCCTTCAATACCAGCTTGCACATGGTGCAGATCTAGTACTTCACTAGGCGCAAATTTAGTGTAGCTAATGAATGATGAAATAAGTACGATCGACTGCCGATGGCGAGGTATGGGTGAGACAACCAGTACCTGCCTATCCGTCAGGGTGATGTTCCCCTTGCTATAGAGAAAGAGGGCAGCACTGACTTCATTATGACTGTCGCCACCATGATCACCAGTACGAGTCATGCCGTGGTCGCCCATCACAACGAGTAGCGTATCATCATCCAGAGCATCTATCACCGACCTGTATGACAAATAGGATACTTTAAAACGGGAAAGTTTTGCGACGGCAATCTCAGCATTTTCGATTGTGATCAAGTGTTGCGAAAATATATTTTTGCATTTCTTGCTGCTAGTATATAAACAATCAATCGAGCGGAGAAATATTTGCGCGCTCAATTTTTTGCGATCGGCCAAAAATTCTCAAAAACGCAAAAATTTCCTGTTCTACAGTAGGGTAATGGAATAGGGCTTCCAGCAAGCTTATGGGATGAAGGTTTTTTCATTGCTTCTATCACTGCTGGTGTACTACAACCAACACTGATGTGCAGGATATACATAGTTCAGCCCAAAGCTCTGGTGCTGTCGCTATTTGTCGATATTTAGGGCTTGTGAACAGCGGTTGAGGTTTCACAGTTACCTCTTCTTCACATAGTGATCTACGCCTACGCAGTCAGTCCTGACCTGTATACTGTAAGCGTGGTATTGATTGTGGCCTAAAGTATAACGGTTTTAAGTGAGGGCAAATGATACCGGTTGTAACAATAACGGATTGGGATGAGTGACATATAGGCTTATAGGACATATAAGACGTATAGAACATATAGACATATGGAACATATAGACATATGGAACATATAGACTCCATATAACTAAAACTGATTGATTTTGATAGCGTTGCTGAACGACTCCTTACAAATGCTATAAAATAGAACCCCCCCGTTACATTTACCACGTTTACAGTACCTGACTATTCAAAGAGCTGTATGTACAACAAGGTATCTATGGCAATAAACTCTTAATGAATAGAAGGGAAGGTAGTCAAGACTGGTGGATGGTCCACACACATGTGCCAGTCAGACAGAGATGGTTGGTTACGCTATCGTACGCAGCAGTCTGATGACAAATGTTACGAGTTGAGACTCGTCTCACCGCAGTACTTCATTCATTTCTGTAAGCTTGTCGGCCATGGCGGGATGGTCAGGACTGTAACGATGACCACAATGGTCGACGCCAAGAAAGTGTCCGATTATCATCGACCAATCATCTTTAGCCATTTCTGGCAGCAGATTTCCTATCACTCCCTGGTCCACAGTATGGAGATCTTGTACATTGAAGGAAGGAAATAAATACGACCGGAGAAACCTGAAAATAAAATATCATTACAAAGATTTAAATATTAGCAGAGGCAGATTCAACGGGTTGAGTAAGGGGAGCACTCACACCTCTCCCTTCCCCATCAAAAGTAAAATGGCGCTCATACCTTGATGGGTAAAGACTGTCCCATGTGTCATCACCCATAAATACAACTGGTTTGTTGTTAGCGATAAGCTGGTCAATCATATTGTCTTCATCGATCTCAGAACTAGCAAAGTTAGACCCTGAAATATGCACGATACACATGACCATGCAGAACACAAATCGTATGATTGGAATGAGCGTGAGCTTCGAAACCGATCGATTTCTCGATTACCTGCATCAACGAATGTAGGAAGACTTCCTGTCGTCAGGCCTTTCAACCTCTGCATCGTAGTGGTAGGGGGATCAGCTATAAACTCGTAAAGTCTACACTGGCGCTTATGACGAGCAAGTAGATCGTGTACAACATTCAGCCGGTTGTGGTACGATGCTCGTGACTCGTGTGGTTGAGGTTGAACAAAGTCATAACGTAAGGCATCGACTAGAAGAATTATGGTACGATTATACTGTGCTGTCCTGAAACCATCAGGCAGTGAGCTTGACTTGGACAGAATTGAGACTCTTGATAGTAGAAACCCTCTCGTGAATATGAGCAGCATAGTTACGGAACAAGTCATGAAAAATATCATGCTTATGAGTTTCTTTCCTAATAAAGCCATAATTCTATCTTCTATGCGTGCTAAGCCGAGAGAAATATTACATAAAAATGGTAGGAAAGTGTTAATTTCGGGAAGATTCTGCTAGCGAGCGAGCTAGAATCGCAAGCGAGCAGTGGGCGGCGCCATATTTACAGCTCCGAGCAGAATACTATCGTGTATCTAATTGGCGAAATAATACTGATTTGTCTCGCCGAGCTCCATATTGGCTTCAAACCTCGATCTTCAGAGTTCATATTTATCAGGTCTATGACAACTGGATTGCACGTTGGTTGAACACCGAACTGACTATTTCACAACTCTTACGATGTCGGATGAGAACATGGATACCACTCAGTCTCAAATAGCTGGTTCAGAACAGGTCACTCTTCATTCAGCAGCTTTTCACATGTGTCCACTGTGTCCCCGGTTTCTCCTGTCCATTTTCCCACGTTTTCTATCATTAATTTTTATGATGTAGTTGACGAAGATCATCTAATTTATTTCACATAGATAATAATTGCTTAAGCTGTTGGTCTTAGCTTTTTAGCTGACTTAAACGCTCGTGTTTCGCATTTGGTTCACGCGCCAATTGATTATGGTACGTACTAAATTAGATTTTGATATCGAGCGATCCATCTTGTGTATTGTCGATTTTTCTACTGCGTGTTATCTCTGTCTTCCTGGTGACGTATTACCAACTCATAATCTCACTTAATAACTGTTAGGCTGACCCAAAAGTCTTGGAGAAACAGCAAGAGGCCATGCTAAAATCGAAATATCCACAGCTGAACAGAGCTCCTGGTGGCGGATCTGCGTTGCTACATAAAAGGCTGCATAAGGGTGTAAGTAACCATTTCTCTCCATACTATATCGCTCTTCTTAGTTTTAAGGATATATGCCAAACAATATTCCTGCCACTGTACTGGACAATTGAGCTAATTTTATTTAATTTTCAGTGATATTGCAGAACTTAGGTCACTGGCCATTAAACGGTCAACTTTTATTTCATATTCTGAATCTAACTTTAGTTCATGCTCCTTCCTTTCTATCCAGGGGCCGCCTATCATAGTCACAGCCTGACTCATCATAGCACACTATGAATCAGTTCTGGTCATACTACTCAGTATTCATTGAATAACTTGCCACCCATGTCTGCGATACACTTGGGATTTTCCGTTGAACAATACATCTTGACTTGCCGTGGCAGCTGCGCCTTTCTACGCCCAAATCAAAATTTGGTGCTCTCATCCTATCTTATAATTGCTGTGAGAATTAATCGACAGTCAGCCTGTCACTACAACACGGCTCGTATCGAAACCATCTATCATCATCATACCCCATACAACAATACGTCCTTGACACTCCTAGCTCATGCATTGCGTCCCACCTCATGGCCATGGAATGGAGACGAAGACTCATCTCTTTATTGTAGCAAAAGTTCTTTGACTCCGGTGATTACAATATGACTAAGTCGAAGATAGGCCACAAGCCGATCCTGTCGCCGACGGAGAAGACACTACTTACTGAGTCAACAGGAAACGCCATCCCGACAGCGGAGGAGGTCCACAAACGAGTGACTCAGAGGACGAGCAGTCTCGTGGTTGATGAGCCCGCGTCTCCTAACCAGCTGGAGTAGGCGCTCTCGCCAGCCCCCTGACTACACCATCTGTAAATACATGAACTCTCCAGCGTCCGTATGTTAGTCGCTGTGGGGACGAGGGAAGTCTCCTTTAACAGTCAATGTCTCTTTCTACCCGGCCTAAAATATGCGTTATAGTAATGTTACACTGTTTATTAATGTCAAAGGCGGCGTGTTCTAACACCAGTGCTGTTTGTTCAGTTCTCTCAGCGTCGTCAACTTCACAAATACAACACTCCTATTTATGTATAACAGAAACGATTTTATTTCATTCCCCATATAAGTATCTATCTAGTGTCCCTACGCGGTTAGATATAAAATAATTACACAGAGTGAGCGGAAAATACATTCATTAGAACAATCTATATGCTAAGACTTCCATATTCGATAGATACCTAGGCCTATGGTAATCGCACTAGCCAGCGTACCGGCTATGAACTTATAAATGTCATTCTTGTAACGCTCAAACGTCGTCTCTAACACACCCAGCTCCTTAGTCATCTTATTGGTTAGACTAGATATGCTCTTCTCCGTCATAGTGAAGTCTTCCTTGGCACGGCTGCGCTCTATATTGATGTCGAGAGTCAGTTGGCTCTTCACTCGACTTACATCTTCTGTGATCTACAGAAGAAAGTATTATAGCCCGTACCATACAGCTCTACTATCACAGTCTGTAGTACCATACAGCTCTACTATCATAGTCTTTACCGTACAGCTCTGCTATCATAGCCTGTACCACACAGCTCTACAGTACCAAGTATCATAGCCTGTACCATACAGCTCTACTCAGTAGCAAATATCATAGCCTGTACCACACTGCTCCACAACAGTGGGTTTTATATTCTGTACCATACTGCTCTAAATCAGCAAGTATTATAGCCTGTACCACACTGCTCTAGAGTAGCAAGTATTATAATAGTCTGTATCATACAGCTCTACATTATCCAAACAATGAGTGACCAAATATACATCCTATTCATGAGCCATACACACCACAGGCCAAATGCATAGACTATGTAAACACAGGTCAAAGAGGTCAATAACTTAGTAAATATACAGGTATCACAGTATGGCAGCAGTTCAAGGGAAGACAACTCCGCACCGTGAATATATCAATAATAGAATTGTTACCTGCGATTTGGTCTGCGACAGGAGTAATTTTAGTTTGTCGTTTTCATTTCTGAGGCTGGCAAGTTCGCTCTTCTCCAGTATGGCCATGTCTTTACGGAGAGCAGCAATGTGGGCCATGATCTGTTCCCTTGACACGTCCTGCAATTGAATTGGCCATTTATCAACACAACAGTCACTCACACCTTCACAACGAGATTATAACATTTCTTTAGCATCAGTTCATGAATTCACCAGCTCAGGGTAAATGTGAATGCATGACATGCACTAAGAGTCAGCAATTTCATAAATCAGGTAAAGAAGCATTTTTTTAACAACGGACACCATCACACTTGGCACACATGCATGCATTTCAAATTCACCGAAACATTCAGGTGGTCGAAAGATAATTTTTGAGATGATATGAGCCACCAAGTTGGTGATGGAAACAGCGCGGACACTGGAATTCGTACCAAGGCAGCCTTCTCCACACAGACTTTCCTTTGCTCTCTCAGCGCGTCATTCATCAATTGGGTGAACGTGTAGGTGATGCACTCCGCCTGCCCACCAGTGAACCCTTGGAACAAAGAGAGCATGCTGATAACAGACATGTGAAGTCTTATCAGTGATGGGGAGAAGCTACAGAACTGCCATATAATCTGTCTCGGAGATGGGGGATCTATCAAGGATCTATCAAAGTACAGCATGAACAAGTCACCATATCAATCAATGTCATGTGGTGGTGATTACGACCATATTACGAGCAATACTACCTCCGGTACTAATAGCGACAGATCGGCACACGACACAATAATATCACAGTGTAGACTGCAGAAATAATGTCAGCATCTCACCTCTTGCTTCAAAAGCCTTGACTAGTGCGTGGGTGTCCACAATCATATTCTCTTGGGACAAATTGAGTTTTCCGTATTCTAAACCCTCAGCAGTGGTCATCTGTCTGGCCTCAGAGGCAGGAGGGGTGACAAACATAGGACGATCTTGGTCATTCGCAGGTGGAGGGCTGAATGATGTGTGCGATGGTGAGACTAGTTACAAGAGAAACGTTATCTACAGTAGGCTTTCATTTCGTATGTAGTGTTCCAGAGTTTCACGTGAGTAACTTCATATTCTGTTGATTCAACAATTACTTACACTCTTTGTTGGACGCACTAGGTTTTGACGAGCTATCACCCTTGCCTGAAGTCGTGTTCGAGCAACCACGAAACGGGAAGAGCATCTCTGCTCTAATTCTAGCTGTTTTCTCTGAGCTGACCTTCCAACAGCGTGAACCTCTCGTTAAAATTGTTTTGGTTATTGATAATGACATAGTTCATGGAGAGAAAATTTAGGTTTAGAAGGTAAACAAACAGAATATGGTAACAGAACGTCTGACTACAGATCGATGAGAATATTCAAGGTCATGTGAAGTTGAAACCGATCCGGTTTTTCTACTTGCGATTTCTGAGTAAAATATTCCTACTCTTCTACTATTCTGCCTAGAAGCCACAAAATATTGCAGATTTGTTGAATTCGATAATAGCATTTTTACGAGAAATACCAAAAATTTGCATCAGTTTCCCAATGGTTTTACAATTTTGACAGGGCATGACCTAAAGACACGATATTATCATGTCTTTAGCTCATGGTCGGTCACCACGAACGAAAACTGTGGTAGTTGTCTCCTCTTTCGTGACGGAAAGGCCTATGAGAGGACAACTCGTAATTTCGTTTTCCTCGGTCAAAGTGTTATCCCTCATTAATGGTGCAGTTCGACTAGTGTGTATGTGTAGTGTTTGTTCTTTTCTTCTGAGTTTTTCAGTAAATTAGCACCATGTATTTATTATTTCTGATTCAGAAACAGTGCTGTAGATACCAACAAGCTAGACCTCATAGGAAAAGTCTTACTGGTCATCACCCTGGGCTGTGCATCATCATCTAATCATGAATACCACCATGTGCTATGCCATCACGATGACAGACAGGGAGAGCACAGAATGAGAATAGCTAATATCTAGCTCTAGATACGACAACTTTCAATCAGCCCTACAGCTTAATTCTCCCAAATACAGCCTGGGTTTTGATCATGAAGTAAATCATGTGTCATTATCAGTAGCACTCTTCATCATCAAATGATGGTAAAATCCTGGAGTAGCATGATATACGAAAGAAAACCAGTAACAAAGTTTGCTGAGGTGCACTCCAAGCTAATGGTGTAGTCGATGTCTGAGATATTTGATTTCCTGCAACAACGTTTCCAGCTACATTGGACCCCTGTTTAGAATTGGGAGCTGTCCTCTTTTAGAAGGCCAAAAATCATGTAAATTACGATGTAACTCAGCTCTGTAGAGGCAATTTAAGCGGCAGTTATTGTGTCTACACTTGGGTATCCTAACTATGTTGAACAATATCCATCTCTCCTCACATGGCCCAAGTTAGGAATATATGCTGTGAGTGCTTCTCTTGTAAGTGAGGGGGAACCCCTAATGACGTAATACCTATGAGGCGGGTTGCTAATGTTGAGGGAGCCGGTGTGCATTCATTTTCCGGGTTTTTGTTCATTTTTCATGTTCATCTCAAGCATCATGCATCATGATGCCCCTTAGATGCAGGTGAGGAGTTGTTCGTTTCCTACATGCCTGATTTCACCTACTTGACGTGTATTTTAACTCTTGAGGGAACACAGTATCTGGGACATGAGTTCACGGGTAAATCCAGTCGAAATGCTTGCATACCTTACGGCGTCCCTTGTTTTCTATTCCCAAAGATGAATATACTGGGCACACCAGCCAAAACCATCATGGTATGCAACTTCACTATATTGCAGAGATACTTATTTGTTTGATATGTCATTATGTATACCTATAACACGTACCTTGTTGAGGTAGATATTATAGGTTTACATGTGTATGTCCTTTAGTGTTAGCTAACGTCTTATCGTTAGATTATCGACATCTGATGCAAGGCTGTAAGTTCTACTCAGGGAGATATGTGAGAGCATACGGCCTCATGTCAGCGATATGGCAGCGATATGGCTCGTGGTTTGGGGGGAGGGAACACTCCATAGCATCATTCCCATAGCAACAAAAATACTTTATCAACTCTATCAGCCATTTATAGTGAAGTTTAGCTATCCAGGAATGGCCTTAGGGTGAGTCGGATGCATCCGTGTCTTGGTCTATGGGCTCCGTAGAATTCATGGAATCGTTCATATCCTCTGTTGTCTCAAAATCACTTATGTCCACATCATTGGCTGCCAAGATTGCAGGGTCACAGTCGACCCAGAAAGTCTCAAAGTTCTTCACAACAGACAACCTGGATATCGGAAGATGATATTATCATGTCACATTATCTTTGAAGGCTTCAATTATCACACGTCACATTACTATTGATGGTGTACAGCAGCCTAGAGCAGTCCGTATTTCATTCTATAGCCCCGTAATTCAGCTGCTCAGGTTTTTGACTAAATTTCCATTCGCTTCCTAATGTTCTCCTGTGAGTTACCGGTTCGGTCATACTGAGTTGAGTTCAAACATGGTTCTATCTCTACTGTAGGAAGTAGGGATTCTGGCCCACTGCTTCTCAACATTCAGAAAAAGACAATCTCTAGTATTCATACCCATAAAACTTGTCGTCTGTCTGTGGTGTATTTAATACTGTATTTCCTCGACTATGAGACACGCGTCTAAAGAAGTCAATTTGTCTTAAATACGCCTCTATTTTCTGGCTAACAGTTGATGTAATAGCTGTATTTAGTTCTTCTAAATTGAGTTTCCCTTATGGGTAGTTGTCTATTTCCCAGCCCTAAAATTGCTCAAAATACGAAATCTTGAAGAAGTCTTAAGAATCCTTGAAGAGCTGTTAAGAATTCCTCAAGACTTCTTAAGAATTGTTGAAGAATTCTTCAAGGATTCGTCAAGAAACTCTTTAAGGATTCTTCAGGAATTCTTGAAGAATTCTTCAAGAACTTTCAGGGCGGGGAAATAGACAATTACGCCCTATGTAACTAAAATGATGTTTCCAATTATGCTCCAAGAATCATCCATATTGACTTTTAGCATTCATTTAGACATGTCTTATAGTCGAGGAAGTGCAATATTAAGATGTGAAGGATTGTAGAACAGGTTCTCTGGTAACCAATCAGTTGTCAGAGAGGTGACCTCCAATACATATCAAATCTGGAGTTTGATCGTAAGCCCAGGACTACCATTCCACTATGAGAAGTACCACTCACCACACAAAGTAAACTTTCCCACTAGAGTTTGATGGAGATGTCCACACCACCTCCTCATACAGTTTGTCAGTCGGGTCAGAATGGGTGGCCGCCGCCCCCTCACATATGGTCCTCTGGTCCTCTGCAAAGTCGCCAACGGCGAAGTTATTCTCATCGAAGATAGTGAGCTGGTAGCCCCTAAATGCTTCTTGTCGACTCCATGACGTTATATTCACTGCGTAAAGTAAGTCAAAGGAAGCATAAGTCAACGGGTATGTGAGAATGAGAAAGAAAGCTTTAGAGCCATCAGGGACAAAGTTTCAGCAGGTTATACGCGTGGGCAGTAGCCCCTCCCCCACCCAGTAGCTCCTATCTGTGTGAACATGTGAGTGAGTGAGTGGAGGGGACAGAAAGGTAGAGAGGGTAGAGGGAGTGGAGGGAGTGGAGATGGTGGAGGGTTAGAGCGAGTGAGTGGAGGGAGCCTGTAGGGGTGAGCTATGCCCTAACATATGTTTTATAGATTGGGGTGGTTCACCGTCAACTCCATCCCACACCTCGACTCCTACCCACACCTCGACTCCACCCCACACCTCGACTCCACCCCACACCTCGACTCCTACCCACAACTTCTCATGGCTTCTCTTCGCTGTACAACAAAAGAAACTCGTAATTGCATGCTAGTGACTAAGTGACGCTGTACTCTTCAAATAAAAGCATGAATTGGAAGAGCTGTTTCTTACTATTCTGGATGGCAGCACTAGAAGTAGGAACCCATGATATATATATATAACTAGAAGGCATCCAGCCTACTTATCTGGGTTTGAGCCATTCACTTCCTCTGCTTAAAAGAAATGATGGTATTCTCCAGTTTCATGGGAGTGCAATTTTCTTTCCCGACCAAAGCATAGCATAGCATTTGGTCCGTTCACAGTTCACACAGGCTATCAATAGATAGGTCCTGTCTTCAGGCTCGTGAGACTAATCAACCATCAACTGGACAGTTCAGGGAGAGACCTCACGCTCTATTGTGCAGGGCTAGAGTTGTTTCATAACATCAATTTTCCAATAACAGTAATCACCACTGCATTAGGAGTACACGTTATCTAGATTCCAGGTCCTCGTGTTGAGATTATATCAGAAACTTGACTCGGTATTAGATACGTCCGTAGGTGTGCACAAGAGTCAACACTTCTGACAATCATGAACAATTTCCAACTAATGACACACGTTTTATCATAGAATCGTGCTGAATTTCCATTTATTTCTAGCTAAATGGTGATAACCTAAGCTCTAGCTAATGACTGCGATGAAGTAAATATTAGTACTGTATTCTCACAACTATGGTACGCATATCTAAGGAGGCAGCATCAGTGCTTAAATTCAGGGAACTAGAGGGAACGCAGGGGGAACTAGAGGGAACGCAGTTCCTGTGAGAAAATTACAGCCACAACGATAGTTCCCTTTAAAATCCGCAGGTCGCAATCTCCGTCACAAAGAGTTTCAACATCAGGTGCTTTCTGCTCAGTTTCATCCGTGTGTAATAACTTCAGCAGCTGGCTACCCGACCGCCATATATGCTATGAATCAGGAGTTCCCTGTTTCAGTGCCATACTTCAGACTTGTGCACTTATGCATAGCAATTAGTTTGACACTATTATCCAAGGCCGTTAGAGTTCCCGTATAAAGAAAATCACAATTTAAGCCCTGAGCAAGGTCATCAGAAATGGATATCAAGTTACAGGGCTAGTGGCCGATTAGGGAGTTTGATGTTTTAGGTCTCTGTCCCTCACATATATTGCAACCACATGTATTCTTTACTTTCAATGAATATATTGCCAATAAAGCGCCTATTGAACAGGAAATGTTTGTGTGGCTTTCGCAGGGCGAGATTATCTAAAAGAGTTGTGGAAGAAGAGAGGAGTACGTTTTAATAAGCCGTTACATGGATAAATGGTGTAGCTACAAGGAGTGAAGGACGCATGTTTCTGAAAACTACCTAAGAACCAACATGATGAACTGTTTAGTGTAATGGCAGAGCAACAAGTACTTACAAGTGTGAGGCTCCTCTGGTATGAAAGCTCCAAAGTCAACCATGTAAGGGCAGGGGGTGACTTCAAGATCGACAGGCGCGTTTGATGAGTGGTTTGGCGTAGCATCGTAGCAGGCGGCGTTGTCAGGTCCTGACGGAAATTGCCAGCTGATGGCCAGCCAACAGAACAGCGTTGCGCCCGCAAGAATAAGAGCAGAGCCAGCCATGAGTAATGATTTACCTGTGGCAGGTAGCAGACAGCGCGTACCTCCGTCTTATATAGCTGCATCTATGCCTTTCCTTGCCAGAATTTACTATGTGTGAATGTAATGCTCACTTACCTACGGCTGACGCGTTTTATCAGATCCACACTGCTGGCCAGGCTCCAGTCAATCGATATCTGGGTCAGCGCGGTCTTTCTTCGAAACATCAACGTCTCCAATAGGAATGACAGTCTCAGTCAGGTACAAACGTACCAGCATCCACGCATCGGTGTCAGCTGTCGGGTTCTTCTTAATACCTGCTGATGTACGCATCAATGATATATGTTAGTCTTACTCACCTCCAACATTGAATGGCAACGCAACGGTGAGTGGTGAGAGAGAGAGAGAGAGAGAGAGAGAGAGAGAGAGAGAGAGGAGGTGGAGGAGGAGGAGGAGGGAGGGAGGGGGGGTGGGGGGGAGGGAGGGGGAGGGGGAGAGAGGGAGGGAGGGAGGGGGGGTGGAAGGGAGAGGGGGGGGGAGGGGGAGGTGGAGGGGGGAGGGGAGGGGAGGGGGGGGGGAGGGGGGGGGGG
>ERZ1740065.752-NODE-752-length-18135-cov-12.376162_pt1 | contig 18135 bp, 16 predicted proteins | sample MGYA00581738_ERZ1740065 | MGnify/ENA primary metagenome ERZ1740065 (study PRJEB43018, sample SAMN04849749) | marine metagenome | isolation source: floating plastic debris | place: Pacific Ocean | collected 2008-09-01 | study: EMG produced TPA metagenomics...
CCCCCCCCCCCCCCCTTTCTCTCTTTCTCTCTCCCTCCCTCTCTCTCTCTCTCACTGACTCTCTCTCTCTCTCTCTCGCGCTCTCTCTCTCTCTCTCTCACTCACTCTCTCCCTCACCCCATCCCTCCCTCACTCACTTACTCACTCATTCACTCACTCACTCCATCCCTCCCTCCCTCTCTACAGACTGTCCTTGCATTTACCTTTGTGTCTTTGATATAGAGGGTATAGTGAAATCACTAGGGAGTCACATGCGGGTCACATGCACTCATTGTAAATCCTACTGCCTGTGTACTTTTCCCACTCAAAAATGGGCAAACTATAATCAGACAAAGTAGCTGAACTGTAAGGGTAAATTATATGTCCAGCATCTCCCACTCATCAACTCCCTTCCCGTCAGTCAGCCTCATGGAATATCCTGTCTGATCCATTCACTCCTCTAGTTTAGTACTGACAGTTGTAAGGTAATACAGCCGTATTTTACAGCTTATTTTGTAAAACGAGTTCAGTGAGGCACTAAATTGCTTTAGTCGTACTCACATGTGACTGTAAATCGAGCAAAACAAAGTATTTTACCAAAAGTACTTTCACTTTCACTTTGATGCCATGGATGGATGCATGTATCATGTATAGAAGTCCAAATCTGATTTGAGCCTCTCTTGGCTTTTCTTTCTTGTTCCCTTTTTTGTCAACACATCGGCTTATAATGATAGCTATCGCTTTTTTGATTCCTTAATTTATAGAAGCCAACATTGAGGGTTTTTTGTGTAATAAACGCCCCCTGGGGCTTTAGTTAGGTGAGAGAGGAACGTTGGATAGATAAAAAAGGGTAGTAGTACTTACCCTTACTTACCCCTTACTTACCCCTTACTTACTCCTTACTTACCCCTTACCCTCGATGCTGTCAATCACCTGCTTTCCATAGATCGAACTCTGTGCGTACTGAGACTAGTGTGCACCATGGAAAGGGTTTGGTTCTACCCAAACCGAGCTAAGTCAGTTCGCACTCGCAGCTCGAACTGAGTACGATCTGAACCGGGTGCCGCCATGGAAAAGGGTTAGTTCGCACTAGTTTTTCGGTACGACCCAGTGCGCACCTCATTAGGTCGATCCATGGAAAGCCGGTGAATGCTGCTACTCTGTGTGATACTGTGGCTCTCTATTAGCTGTCAGCAATGGGATTTTGCCAGTTGCCGTTTGGGATTTTGCCAGTTGCCGTTTGTGATTTTGGTGCCTATGTTTCAGCAGACAGCTTCATCATCAGTGCAGCCGGCTCAAAGCAGCAGCCACCTCGCCAGCAAACCACGAGCTGATGACAAACTGGTAAGCATTGTATGAGCAACCGTATAACACCGAGCATGACCTTGACATTGAATCACTGGCATCTGTATTTGTTACAGATTGAGCCAACCAACGCCGCCAACCAGAACAATCGTGGCGGTGGTGTACACAGAGGTGGCCCTACTACTCGTAACAGCGCCGAGGATACAGACGGCGAGACCAAGTATGTCCAGGGATTATCCCCTCCTGACTTCTATCAGTCGTGTAACTCAATGTCTCGTTATAACAGCCGTCGTTGCTGCTGCAGATGCTGCTTCTTCAGACGACGTCGTAGAAAACAGCCAGCTCAAACTCCCATTGCCACAAGAACTTAATGATGGTCCATGCATAGCTAGTCCATGTCTGCCTTCGCTCCAGCAGGCCCGCAGCAACAAGCTGACTGATGGGCTATTGGCTGACTAGCGGGTCATTGGCTGACTGGCAGCTCATTGGCTTTACCCGCGCCTAGTACAGTCGCCCGCCTAAGCTCCGCCCTGAGCGGTCTCGGTTAGTGTAGATACAGAGGAGCCTTTGCTGTATTATTTCGTTACGTACATGTCATTACGACTATCACCACCCATGCAGTCTGATACTAATAATGAACTGGTGACGTACTGAACAGGTGCCCTTATATTCCTTCATGCCTCGTTGCTCTTCTTTGGTTTTCCGTTCGTCTACATCCCGAGTCATGTTAATATGTTTTATTTATGTTATACTATCCACGATGCCACAGTAATATCATCTCAATAAAGATGTTAATCTCACTAAAACTCGCCGGTTATGATTTTCATTCAGTAGGATTTATTGTTTTTCTAAGAGATGGAAATTCCAAAGTGTAGGAGGAAGTAGAAATCTAGAGTGCCGAGGCAGATGGACGGAAAATAGGTGAGCAAGAGGATTTCGAGTGCCAAATATGGTAGTACTAAAAATAATCATTCCAAAGAAAATAAGTTTGAACGAGTAACTAGTCGGGAGATGTAGCTGATGCCGAATGCAGCGCCTAACTGTTGTCCACCTCATACCTAATCCTGTCTAAATAGGTCATATTGCTCTCTTGTAGTTTCTGCTGCATGTCAGCGTACGCCTTCTGTTTAGCGGCCATCTCTTCTTCTCTGCTCTCTTTCCTCAGATCGGCAACTGAACCTTCGTCGGAATCTTTTCCGCCATGTTGAATCAAAGGCTTCTCAGCCTGATCATCTTTCCACGATGTGACACTCTCTCCTCCCTCAGTCCTACAAATCAGATTTAGAATTAGAGATCGCATTTTTTGCCGCCACAAACAGTGAAAGAACTCATGCTAATGCCTTACCCATTTCGCAGTAGACTGAGCGCGCTGCTCTGAGAGCCATGGATTTTACTGTCGTTGATACAGGCTCGGAGGAAGGTGACCACCTCTTCATGATTGTTATTGGCAGCGAGATCAATCGGTGTGCGTCCAAAGTCGTCCTCCACCTCCAGGTGGGACCTGTTTGCCACCAGCCATTTGCAGGTTGACAAGTTACCACTGAAAGAAGAAGACATGTCATGCGACGGAGTTCAGGTTGTGGACTCACACAGTGTCACAGTAGCCGTGAAGCCATAGTTGCGTCACAGTAATAATGTCACAACGATTGCGTCAAAATCACACTGTCACAATGATCGTGTGTCAGCGTCATTGTGACAGTAAGCTCACCCCAGAGCTGCCAAGTGTAGCGGAGTCTTCATATCATCAGTTTGACTGTTTACAGACGCTCCCATAGCAACCAGTGGCATCGCGCAGCTGACATGACCGTTGAGGGTAGCGAGGTGTACAGGCTCGTAGCCAGCTTGATCTCTAGCGTCTAGGTCTGCGCCTACTGCCACTAGTAGTTTCACGACATCAGCATGACCTTGGTCGGCAGCCAAGTGGAGCGGAGTGTTTCCTCTACTGTCCACTGAGCTGTAAATAGCCAATGGCCGCTCGGTGACTTAGTGAGATAAATAATCCACCACAACGTTATATCTAAAACAGCTTCAGCATTGGTGGCACAAGTAAGCATAGTGGTCAGGGGGTAGACTTAGCAAGTATGCTACCCAGACAGGCTGGGGTCCAGGGGAAAGTGGTGTGATATGTGGGGAAAATGGACAGTCAGGCTTGAGCTGCTACCAACCACCCTTCTCCCCACAGAAGCCGACACTACTCACAGAATGAAATGAACAAAAATGAGCAAAAGTAAAGGCTAGAATTCCAGGCATCATGAGAAGTGGATGTGACACTATCAGTGGTAGCGGCCGATGTCAACCATGAAGGGTTACATGCATTGCGCTGAGATGGAAACCGAGTTGATCAAGCCAATCTATTTGCTGAAGAAAATGTAGAAAAATAACCCGTGAGGTTCTGCTGGTGCTCATACAAAAATACTAGAACTAACTGCAGTTTTCCTCACTGTTGATAAGTCATACGTTGTGCCCCTACAGCGTCTGCCAACCACAATTGAACTCAGCTCGGTAAAACCAGACTTACAAGACTTCAAGAGAACATTAGGAAACTAAGGAATAATTCCAGTTCTCAATTTTGGGGGGTAAAATACTAGTGACTGCCGGGAAGAAATACTCTAAATATAAACTCTTCTTCAACAGGTGGCTGTTCTTGGCTTATCATCACTGGTTGCTCAGCAGTGGTTTACTTGCATCTAAACCAGTAGTGAGAACACCAATCAGTGCCGCGAGAAAATTAGACTGCATTCTCATCTGGTTCATCAATTGACCTCTAACCACTTGTCAAGGATTGTTACTGCGTGTAGTTACCTGTCACAATGTCTATTACTAATAGCTAGTGCCGGAGAAACAGTAAACGAACGATAACTGTCAGGAAAGCCACAAAATATTTTGGGTTTTGAGCAATCTCACTCGGCAGTGCCTGGCTGCCGTAGGCAAGTATGCGGCCCTGATAGTGGCACATACGCGGTATATGTTGAGACCCCTGTACGCGGTATATGTTGAGACCCCTGTACGCGGTACATGTTGAGACTCCTGTACGCGGTATATGGTAATATGCGTACTCGTAGTATTAGTTGTAAGGTAAGTACTGTAGAACCGGATTTGATAGCGACAGTCTAACAGCCGAGAAAATAGCGAGAAAAAAATTGTCGCTATCGTTGGAATTCGCAATAGAAATTATGCCCATTATACCTTATATTGGAGTTGCCTTCCCATTTATGGGATTGCTATCATTAGATCACCATCATTTTTATTTCTTGATGATTTTGAAGGAAACGCTAACATTTCTGTCGCTATCTAAGCCGGCTCTACAGTATATATGTGGCGGTTGGAAAGTTGGCATGACACCATTAGCTACAGTCCAACTCATCGGTGCATCAGGAGAAGCAATTCCTACTTTTTGAGATCCTTATTGTGATCCAGAAGGACGTTGACACGGCTGATATCGCCTGATTTTGCTGCCTGGTGTATTGTGGGACCCTGTATGATAGACCTTTCATCCGCTTCCTTGGCTGCCAAGTTCTCTTCCTCCTTAATCTTCTGTCGCTCCCGCTCAGCTTTCTGTCCGGCCTGATTGCACAGGAGACAGCGATGTCAGCCAGTACAGTGGTAGGGTTTATGACGATTCCACGAGGACGCTACCAGCCCTCACCTTAAACGCCTCCAGCCTCTCACTAGCCAGATCTCTCTCACTACGGTCTGTATCGGGTGCCTCTGAGAGTATGGAACGCTCTTCGAATACTGCCGTCTGACACTCGCTGTCAGTTAGATGTCGCTCTTCCAGCTTATCACTTTCCGAACGTTTTTCTGAGTGTCTAGCCACATCCGACTCAAAGTCATCGATACTTCTTATTGAGCCTTTATGCTTAGGAGCCTGAAATATCCAGGTCTATGGTAAGAAGTGGCCTTGAAATACGCGATCGAAATTCAAAAACGCACCAGCTCAAACAAATTTTGAGGTCAATTACAAACATATACTTTATGATCAAAATAGTCGCATGTGCCTGGAAGCAATGCTAGATTAGTGACCATTTCTGCACTAAGTGCAGACAAAATGCTGTTTAACACAGGCGGCGTGACACAGGCGGCGCAACACAGGCAGCGTGACACAGGCGGCGTGACACAGACAGCGTGTCAAAATGAGAGTAAAAGATGTCGGTCATTTCTAAGAACGTTGACCTAAGTTTGTATGGACTATTCTGTCCCTCTACATTAATTCATTCCATATTGCACACGCAGTGATAGCGATAATACTAAACCTACCTCGGCAGTCAGGATGTATGGTTTCTGCTGTCTGGGTTCTCTACTGCTCTGAGATCGATCTGACTCGCTGGCCAGTGAAAGAGATTTCTTTGGTTGACGCTCAGATCCTGTCTCTGTGTCATTGTTTAGATGAGTGGTTGAGACTACAGAGTCCGATGGAGCAGCCTCTACAACTAAATATTGGTGGGGCGGGGTAAGGTAGGCACCATAGCAGTGAGGTGGGTGGATCGTGAAGGAAATTAGGCTATTACCATTAGATTCACGAGGAGGGTTTAACTCTGTGTCGCCCTCGAGCTCCGTCTGCTGCTCTGAGAGGTCATCAGTCTGGTCAGATTTGTCGTCTGCAGAAGATTTCAAGGATAAGTCACATCTATCTCCTGTCTCAGTGCACTTATCAAGCTGGTATAAACTATGAAGAGAAAGTACATGCTTACCGGGGTGATCGACTCGTGACGCTGACACCGTCAGCGTGCGTCGCGTCTGCTTATCCTCAGACCTTATGGACAACCATTTATTGCAGACGAATTCATAGACTTCATTCTTAACTGGATCGTGGATAGAGACACTGTCTAAGAACCATCCGTCTGCAAACAAGAGATGGCGAACTCAAGTAAGATCAACTCGGGATTGGCTGATCTAATTAGGTCAAGGTTGTACTGACCAATGTTGGTGAGATCGTGACCAATCATAATCTTGCTGAGCACACCTACATAGCTTGACGTCACAACAAACTTGTCTAAAGCTCCCTGCTGAAATGGCACCTTGTGGTTAACGCAATCCTTGAGTTCTATATCAGGCGATCGGCCCCGCGTCCCGTACAGAGCTATATAGATCTTAGCCTTAGTACTAGCACCATTGCCCGACCCCGTGCAGACTTTGACTGTGTATTCTGTAGGGTCTATGGACGCGTCATGGAGTACGTTCTCCGTCTGATCGTAGTGAACGAACAGTTCCCAGCCAGTTTGGCAGCCCTTGTCTTCGACAAACGTGTCTCCTTCTTCCGATTCGCTGTCGTCCAGTTTTACCTGCGACATTGATCAATACTAGTATCTTCATCTCATCATGGATATGTGAAAAATAGACTAAGCTTACCTGCTCGTAGCTGCCTTCTGATAGGGTGATAGAGGCTCTGTCATGCTCAGCACGTGAGGAGTGCGTGAGGCTAGATTTAGAGCGTTTGGCTGACTTGGGTCTGCGGCGAATGCCAGGCCTCTGAGTGACATCCTCTGACCTGATGGCAGACGATAAGTAAGTACAGTAGAACTGGATTTGATAGCGACAGTCAAACCGTCACAAAAGTAGGAACCAATTACTCACTGCTGTCATTAGATTACGCTATCGATATTACGCCCATTACTGGAAAACCGGATTTGGATCATCAAGAAGTAAAAATGACATCAATCCAACCTTCGTTGATGAGACAACTCCTATATAAGGTATAATGGGTATAATTCCTGTAGTGAATTCCAATGATAGTGATAATTTTCCGTTGCTATTTTCGCGGCCATTGGACCGTCGCTATAAAATACGGTTTCACAGTATACTCTATTTAGGAGTTGTCTTCCCACTTTTGAGATCACTATCATTAGATCGCTATTATTTCTATTTCTTGAAGAACTTGAAGAAAATGCTAACATTTCCGTCGTTATCATATCTGGTTCTACAGTATCAGAAAATCTGTTAGAGATTGATAAGATCATAGAGTTGTCTTACCTTGCGGTTTCGGGTTCAATCACTTGCACAGGCTTCACACTGTCGTTGTATGGCATTTTCTTTTCACTTACATCCTGCCTTCGCATTTGATTTCTATAAATTATCCGTGATGCTGTTCAGTGTGAGTGTGAGAATGAAATCAACAAGCATCTTTGCTACGGAAACGGGGTGAACAAAAAACAGAGATTGGGAAAAAGATTTAAAATCAGCTATTGGAATCGGGGGCAGCCTAGTTGACAAGAAATGCCATGTAAATCACAGCACACATGAAAACCTATGAATACCTACCCTGCACTTCTCTCCTCATTGCTTTCAACACATTAGACATCAATGAATTCAATGTTTCTCTCATGAAACGCATGTCAATAGACGTTAGAGATCAGTGTAACCTACCTTAGCCAATCAGGAACCTTGCCATCCTCTGAACCATCGTCTTCTGCTAGTGGTGCTGCCACTGCTGCATCATCATCTCTCTCCAGATAGCCTTCCTCATTGCTGAGTCTATGCACCACAGGCTTCCGTCTGCCATCAATGTCATAATATATCTTGCCTTTGTCCAAATTTTCGGCAGTCTTCTCCTCCTCATAGTCCTGTCACATCATAAAGCATGAGTGTCACGTCACGAAGTATGAATGTCACTTCATAAAGTATTAATGTCACGTCATAAAGCATCAATGTTATGTCATAAAGTATCAGTGAAAGGAAGTAGGCACACAATCTAAGTTAAAGGGAGGTCAGAGATGCTGGGATTACTAGTACCCTAACAACATCATCTTTGGCGTCATGATACGACATGACTGAACTAGTTGGTCTGGATGTGACGACGTTGCGAGAGGACTGAGGACGATGAGTCAGTCTCTGGGTGGGTTTCTTCTTTGGAACCGGGGAGCGAGTTGTCTACGAGAGAGATAATATCAAATATAAGACTGCTGAGATCCTCACTGAACTGTGTATCATACAAACACTCTTGCCTTATTATATACTAAGATAGGTAATGATGGTGCAAAGCTGACGGGGGCATGAGATGAAGGGAGGAGAGTCACGGGAATGAGGTGAACCTATTTCTCTAGGATTTATACTTATCAAAAGCAGAAACTATGAAAGGCAGCAGACGACACTGCTTCACAAGATGCTGTTGGATCATTGACAGAGATCGCGTTGGGTCATAGACAGAGCTGCTGTTGATGTACAGAAAATGCAAGACATACCTGCTGATGTTGAGATTGAGCAGAAACAGAACTCCTAAAGGATGATCTGGTGTTTGACCTTGACCCGATTGTTGTCAATTGTGATTTGGTTGTTGTTGGTCGTGATGACGCTGGAGATGCTGAGCGAGCCCTCGTCCTTTGGTATTCCGATCTAGATGTCTGCGAGCTCGAGGCGCGAGATGACTGTGGCCTTGACCGAGGCTGCTGGTATTTCTGGTGAACAATCATGATATATAGGTCATTAAAATAGGTCATGATAGATCCGTCTGCCATGTAAGTAAATGTAAGTACGTAAATAAATGTACGTATGAACAAGTTTAGTTTGCAGAACAACAGCTGATCACAACACAGAAGGAAGAGTTCTAACGGGTTCTGTGACGTCATAGCAGAGTTTCAGAGCCACCGAAATACAGCTGATAGCTTATAGGGTGATCACTTGTTGGGATTGATTATAGCTGAAAGAGAGGACAACTCCTTACTGTGGACACAAGTATTTTGCTTGCATCGTTGATGAGCCGGTTGCACTCTCTGCTGCCAATCCAGCCCGATGGTACAGAGCGCAGTACCCGTGGCTTGGCATCATGTGACTCCTTAAATGCTCTGTAACAGCAAGATATGGAATGACACACGAACAGGCAGCAATTAGCACGATGTTGAAGGAGATGATAGTACCGTTTTAAAGTCGGTTCAGGGTTGCCAAAGCCCCTCCTCCTGTTTGCTTTTTGCTTAATCTTCCATTCACCAAAGGAGCCAGTCAGGTATTTTTCAGAGTTTTTGGAGTATTTCGGCTCCTCTCCCAGGGTAGGGCTGCCTGCCCAAGGGGGCTGAATAGTAAAACAGGTTCAATAAGGTCTGAAACCAACAATGGTTAGCTACTCGTGAACATGGTGAAAGAGTTAGGAACTAAGGTTAATTAATTTGCATACGCTATAGTGAGCCAGCGTTCATTCATTTTATTATCAAAGGTAAGTAGCTACTGTGCAACACACACCAGAAGTCAGACTGCTGTCTGGCTGCGAGTCAGTAAAGTCACAAATTGTCGAAAATCAATCAAATATCTGCAGCGAGCCTTTCGCGCCATGGATAGAATCAACAAACAAACAGTGTCGGTAGCAGTAGTGCATGCTGCCTCGGCAGCAGGTATTGCAGCAAGCAGGATTTTAGAAAGCTGCACTCAATGCTGAATGTACCATCTGTACCCTCCAGACTCACATACTGGCGTACCTGATCGTCATACATGGCAGCCGCGTAATTCAGCAAAGCCGGAGGCTGAATGTAACCAACACAACGTCATCAAACACACATGAGCGATGCATGTAGGAATTCTCATGGCATCATTGGGAGGCCAGCAGCGGCAGCATGAACGTTACGTATGGATCACCGAACGGTCATAAGGATACTCACTAGGTATGATGTACGGTCCATCGTCCGCTTCATCAACTTCTTCACCTGTTTGGTCTCTTCACCAGCTCCATGCTAGAACAGAGCAATAACAACACATTCAGCAAACCATAACAGAGTGCCATGAAATGACAAGATGAGAAAATCATGTCTGTGGTGGTAGTGAGAGAGGAGACGTTACGTACAGCTCGCAGATGAGTGATCCTCTGTTTCACCACACCATCACTGTAGAAGTGCTTGACATTACGATCATGCAGTCCCTCATACAACAGCATGGGTCTCTGGAAGCAGTGTCAATTGCATTAGATATCAGAGTGGATTGCATTAGACATCAGTACGGATTGTATTAGAGATCATTGTTGATTGCATTAGAGATCAGCGTGGATTGTATTAGACATCAGTACGGATTGTATTAAAGATCATTGTGGATTGTATTAGAGGTCAGTGCGAATAGTCTTAGAGATCAATTTCTGGTTGACACACCACTGACGATAGCACTTACTGATTTTAGCGCTGGATAGTCGGGGCGAGGGCACTCAGGCCCACTGAGATCAAAGCCATCTTCCTGCCTCCTCAGCTCAAAGTAATGTTTCCTGCGGGAGGTTCAAATGTAGTTAAAGATTGTATAGAGCAGTCGAAAGTGTACAAAAATCAATATCTCAACATCAATGTTTGTACATAGGTAACAGGCGATAATCAAATAAGTCATCAATGTACTTGAACCTCGCACCAATAGCCTACCGCCTAGCAACAGCCAGTGTAAACAGGACTGCACCTTTACTTAGGCGCTCTATACAAGAGGTACGTAACATGAGATGGTACGCTACTCATGGTTCTCTATGTCAGACATGTCTGATCTATTGATACATGCGATACTTGCTGAATTTTGTAAATAAGAGCGTTCTTTGCACGTGAATACAGATTCCATCAAGATTCTATCAACTACCCTCGGAATACCATCGGAATACTGCTGGAATGCCTCTTCACATAAACATGATCTTAGGAGGCACAAGAGATGCTACTGTATGGTATCCACATATACGCCGATACATCTCACACATGCACAGTCTATTGCATATTACATATACACTGCAATGCATCTACTATGAATTTGGAGGCTAGATTTCTACTAATATTAAAGGAAGATGTCTGTAATACTACTGGCAACTGGCATGTGGCAATAATCAATAGTTCGTAAGTATCTCGTGGACATGAGTTCAGATAATATAATCAGCATTCATAATCTTGATTACGAATTTTCTGCATAGTTAAGAGTATTATTTCCCACTAAGTGAATAGCGCCAATAGGCGTAGCTTGATTAGTGGATGCCACTGCTTCTCACTCAACTGCGACTTTCATACTCAAAGAACAGATCTGATGGCCTGAGATAAATTTCCACAGGTAGGATCAACAGCAGGATCAAGTTTACAAATTATTTTAGAAACTTGATTATTTTCGGTTTGTCCTAGCACAGCAACATCATCAGCTCAAGTACAGAGCATCCGTTATGAACTTCACTACAACGTATTTTAACTTTCATTCGTATTGCACGTATATTGGTCTAAGGGAGCTATTTCTACTCACAGTTGTTTTGATACAGATCTTACTAAGTCTTTGTGTGATGGAGACTTCTGTCCTGATGAGTCTTGTCGGCCCATGGTGCCTGTATATTTGACGTTCACCTACACACACAAATCCTGATCAGCCATCGTTATGTTTATGATCACGTGTGGGCACTGGTCTTTCCGAGTCGACGTGCTGACAGATAAACAAAGCGCGTTATAGATTGAAATTACTTTGCGTATATTTCATGAATCCGAGCGTATTTCTGAATACAGATAATTTTAATGTAATTTCCGTACACTTTGATTAGATTTAATTTACGTTTTATGGATCTTTTCTCCATTTTGTACAGTATTTATGTCAAATTTGATGGTCGCGTATGAATCTACAGTCTCCTGGCAACCACGTATGCGCAAGAGATAACAACTCCTTGTTACATCCTACCCAGGCCCCGTTTCATGTGTTTACACTGTCATTCCTCCAAGATTCTATATGCTGTGTCTCATTATCAACAGTCTCTGCAATACAAGCGATATAAGTCATCTCCATCTGTGCCAACCAGTTGGGTGACAAAGATCGTTGATTGATAAACTTGGTGTAGTAATTTATTAGGTCAACAGCAGTATGAAATCTAAATATTATACACCAAAACGAGTTTTGATTATGTATACACTATACCTAGCAAAGTTTGAAACTAGTTGGTGGCCTAGTTGGAATCTTCTGCCCAGTGCTGTATTATTGCGTCTCTCTGAAACTGAGGAATGTATAATGGTATATAGTCCATACGGTACTCATATTATTGCAACAAGTCTTCCTCAGTCAAACCACTGCAAGTTACAATCGCGTCTAGTCGGCTGAGGTAGTGTTGCTTGTCCAGTAGGAAGTGAGGTAGTCGAGTTCCTTTTACTGAGGCTTTGTCTTTAATCTTCTCAACATCTCTGTACGATACCTTGCCACACTGATAAAGTGCATCAAAATCAATCCTATTCCGTTCAGCCAAAATCTGGAGAGCACCAGCCAGATAGATTTGATCCTTGGCAAAGCAACCTGGCAGATAAAATTTAAAGCTCACACAACCCACTCACTAGTGCAGACGGACAGGAAGCTACCTGGAAGACTGGTGTCTGTTTGTCCGCGTTTAGCCCTCATTACGTAGTCCCATCTAGTCTCTGGGCAGTCGATATAGGGTGTAAGCTTTTCATACACCTGTGGGTGTAGAAACGTCGTGTCAGACGGTGTGTAGTGTTGACGACACAGCGCAGTGAGGGCTAGTTACCTGCGAGAAAGAGTATCTCAACGCCAGACAGACAGTCATGTACATCAGAGATGACCTCAGGAGAACAGGTGTGGATCTATCTATGTGTGTGTTGAGGGAGGCCAATCCTTCTTCCGTTGGGTTCGGGGGCAACAAACCAAACTTCTTACGGCCTTTCCTCAATCTCCACGGCTGTAGGTGGTTATTGTAGCCTCTCATGTAGTGTGTACCTGCACACAGTTTGAGGGGTCACAGAAAGTTAGTGTATACGATGTCAATTGTAGGTGCGCTATTGCGGAGTCGCACCTATCTCATGGTTCAGCATCCCGCTGATCCAGTTCTTGCGTGTCTTTCCTTCACGAATATTGATGGTGGGAAATCCCTTGACACGAGTCATGGACGCATAGGATAGAAGATTCTCAGTTATGTTCACCTAGAAAATTCAATTTGCGCTAGGAAAATATGTCAAAAGATCGTCTAGTCTGTCAAGATTCTGTCTGTCCAGAGGTTGCCAACTTTTCAGATTGTTCCTTTTTCCATTAAAACCTTAGCCAAAATGCTGTAGAATTAATTACAATGCAGCAGCAGTTACGAACCTTTATCTCAGCTAGCACTCCCGATGAATGCAGGTAGTTGATGACATACTTGTAGACGTCTTCTTTACTCATCGTTTCTCCTCCGCTACTTTCCACCCAAGATGTATAACTGCCAAACAGCTTGATACCATGCTCAATTATTTTCAAAGCCTGTTAATGGATGATGTTATGAAGAACAAAGAGAAGTTGGCACATGTCCACTGATCTAACTTTCTTACAAACTGTTTCTGATTGGACTGATGCTGGCGCAGGTATATATAGGAGCACTGTATATCTGTGTCAGTAGCTTATGATACAATTGTAGAGAGACTATTATTTACTATGCATATCTATCAGGTGAGAATGAAGTTTATGCTTACCTGAGGGAGATACTTCTCGGATACCTGTCTACGAGAAGATTCAATGATGTTCTCTGTACTTTGACTGTAGATAAACTGCGGATCATAGCAGAAGTTTCTCGCAAAGAACTTGCTCTTCTCAGCCTGTAAGTTAAGTGGTTTTATGGCCACTAAGACTGGAAGGGCTTTCTTTTTTACCTTCTTCTCAGGCAAAGTCGTGGCACTCCCTTTTTTATCAACACCACGTTTGTCATAAGATGATGACTTTGGTTTGATGGCTGGCAATGGACTTTTAAGTATATTCTTTGGATTCCCAGATATCATTCTCTTTAATATCAATGGAGGCAGAAGTATTATCAAAATCAGTGTCCTGGACTTAACCCCGAGAGGCTCTTACAACCACAAATCCGGCACGTATATAATAGTGAATAAGTATCAGGGGGTATTCTCCACTTCCATAACCGTATCCCGGATAAAGGTAATCGAAGGTAGATATGTCGTACTACATGGCCCTTTGATACGAATGATAGCAGAATGTTTAGTCAGCAAACCGATGCGGATTGTGTCTGGGCAACAGGTAGGCAACAGAGAATAGGTAGGCACTTTTCTCAGGAAATCCTCGCCGGTTTTCGAAGCGCCATGACAGTCTCAAGGTCGTTGACAGTAGCAACGACAAAATACGTACCGAATGGGAAAAGTCGCGCTCTGGTACGTACCGCCCACTAAGATTCGGTATATAGGGGGCGCGCTGATTGTTGACCTAGTTATGCATATTTTACGATTTGATTTATTGCGAGGTTGGACGTTCAATCAGGAGAACCGTATATTTTCGGACGAGCTTGCCGGACGTCTTGGAAGGAAAAAGTACGTGTTTGCCTGTTTACAGTGCGTTTTCTTCTCGTTTTTTGATTTTTTACAAGCGGATGACATCTCTAGCTTTCCATTATGTGGTTTACCTGGTTAAGACTTGATGTTTTATATTGTTTCAAAGAATGACCCTGTAAAATACGGACCATCAAATTCACGTCGGTCTAATTGCATCAACGTGAAAGCATGATCGAGTTTTGGATTTACGGTCAAGAAACTTTGATCACGGAAGGGTGACTGTTTTTAATTACGATGGTCGCAACGGTAATGTATTCCTTTTTTACAGGGATCACCATCTTACAACTAGCCGAGCTGTAATTCCATCCACTATCGTTATGGGGTGCGCTGCTAGTAGCGAAGACCGTCAAGCACAAGAGCGGTCTAAGCAGTTGGATCGTATGTTAAGAGCTGATGGGGAGAAAGCCGCCAGAGAAGTGAAGCTCCTTCTGTTAGGTCAGTGAGTCATGACTTATTTCCGATAAGTCGCCTAACTTTAATGGTTTTTGCCCTCAATGATATGGAAAGTCGCTAAATAATATATATAATATATAAGCTCTGTAGTGAAATCGTTTGTTTTTCTGCAGCTAACATATGATTCGAGTTCGCGTCATTAAAAGTGAGGTGGTTGTAATAATGTTGTTTCATTTGAATGACTTGGCTTGACCAGAGCAATGGTGCTTGTAAGTATCATTGGATGACCATGAATATTTTACTCATAATATAGATAGATGCAATAAAATCCTTGTTTGTTCATCTGCTGATGTACTACTATGAGTTTTGCCTAGCGCTACTAATCCGAATGCAAGACTATAGCTCAGAAAGGAAGTTCTGTCACTAGGCCAGTAGATGTCTGTCCTGTATCTCTATCATAGCTTTGTATTCTATTTCAACTTCCCTTTTATCAACAGGTGCCGGAGAGTCAGGCAAGAGCACTATAGTAAAACAAATGAAGTGAGTATACGATTTATCATTTGTACCCAATAATAGTCACATGTGAGGGCTACCCATGTGTGCAGTTGGCAGGTGTCGGCCAGTGCTTCCCTTTACCTTGACTCACAGCTCAGCTATGGGGACCACACGCCAGCATGTTTTGGTAGTTGCCTTTAGTTGTGGTGATAGGTAGACGGTGCTTATGTCATCACCCTATCTTATCGCCCATTATTACGGACTATGTGGAGTAGTAGAGTGCTCCTCTAGTACTGCTACTGCCGCAGTGTCAGTCCTGGGAGCTGTCAGTCTATTATTGCACCCAGACTTGGTGCATCATGGGACTTGCGGGGATGGTGGCAATCAGCTGGGGAATAATCAGGAATTAACCTCGCTAATCCTCCTCGCCGCATCCCAGCTACAGAATCCAGAGTGTTTGTCATCCATGGCCGTATGTGTATGCCACCGACTGTATGTGTGTCTTTTATTCTAGGATTATCCACGACAGAGGCTATTCGAGAGATGAATGTTTGCAATATCGGCCAGTCGTCTACAGTAACACCATCCAGAGCATGATTGCCATCATTAGAGCTATGGGCCAATTAAAAATCGACTTTGGCCAATCAGAGCGGGCGGTACGTACATTTTTGGAGTGGTTTATCAGCCAGCGTTCTCAGCCACATCTGTGCCGTTGTGACAGATTGCTTTTTGTGGAATTTCTATTCCGACACACCTATAATACTGCTCATACAGGACGATGCCAGGCAGCTGTTCGCCCTCGCTGGCAATGCCGACGAAGGAGAGATGTCCAACGAGCTGTCCACGGTGATGAAGAAACTATGGAAGGACTCTGGTGTCCAGCACTGCTTCTCGCGATCGAGAGAGTACCAGCTAAACGACTCGGCAGCCTAGTTAGTTGCTGTCATCTATCACACATCTGCTGCAGCGCATGCCTTGCAGGCTGTTTGCTATCAATCTCCAGTCTACTCCACACTCATCTTGTTATCTGTCTCTCCGCCTCACTATCTGTCCTAGCTGCTCCCAGTATCCCACTGTTGACTCATGGTTTGGCCGAGGCTGCGCTGGTGAGTAAACACTGCCATTTGTTTCTGCCTCTAGCTACCTGAACGCCCTGGACAGGATATCGCAGCCGGCCTACGTACCCACCGAGCAGGACGTTCTGCGCACCAGGATCAAGACAACCGGCATCGTGGAAACTCACTTCACATTCAAAGACTTGCATTTCAAGTAAGAGCTCGGCCTTTTTGGGGGTGTACCTGTCGGCAGTAGTGTTAAAGCTGCAGCAATGACCCTGTAGTTGTAGCCAGTGCTATTGATGGCCGTTTCATATGACAGAATGATATTTTCTGTATCAGCTTGTCTGCTTTCTTTGAACAAAAACTGCAAGATATTTAGTTGTCTGAATCAACAGGCAGTGATAGTGTGTAGCTAGTGTAGGTAGATACTGTGCCGATGCTCAGCGTACGTACGACCTATGGCTCGCTGCTCTTGTAGGATGTTTGATGTGGGTGGCCAGAGATCGGAAAGGAAGAAATGGATTCACTGTTTCGAGGGAGTGACAGCCATTATCTTCATAGTAGCCATGAGCGAGTACGATCTGACGCTGGCAGAGGACCAAGAGATGGTACGGCGTGCTTCCATACCCTCCCAACCACTGTAGACCATTAGCTATAGTCCACTACTAGAATGTCTAACAAAATCGTTTCTAGAACCGCATGATGGAGAGTATGAAGCTGTTCGACTCCATCTGTAACAACAAGTGGTTTACTGAGACGTCCATCATTCTATTCCTGAACAAGAAGGACTTGTTTGAGGAGAAGATAAAGAAATCGCCGCTCACCGTCTGCTACCCAGAGTACACAGGTACTGCCAGTCTCTTTATTTGAAACTCTTCCACAGTACATTCAGGATACCTAGGTACTGCCGGTATCGGTACTAACAATGCTTCAGTATCCAGGTACTTAGGTACTGTCAGCATCGGCACCATAGTATGTAGGTACTGATGGTAACAGTACTAACAATGCGTCAGTACGTCGGTATCCGGCCACCTGTTGGCGCTGACTCGACAGGTCCAGAGTTTTCTCCTGGACGCAATGACATTCACCGGCTCATGCTGAGCTGCTTTGCTTATTGATTATTCTAGTGTACAACTGGGGTGTCGGTTTGACTGAGTTTTATTAATGCTGCTGGTTTTAGTACCTACCGCAGGCCGTTTGAATATCATAGCGCACCGTTTCTTCCCATCCAGAGCTGGTGCTAATGTAGATTTATTCATAATTTGCGGCAGGCGCCAATACGTTCGAGGAGGCTGCTGCTTACATTCAACTGCAATTCGAGAACCTAAACAAGAAGAAAGACACAAAAGAGATCTATACCCACTTCACGTGTGCCACTGACACGACAAACGTCCAATTCGTCTTCGACGCTGTCACCGACGTCATCATCAAGAATAATCTCAAAGACTGCGGACTTTTCTAGGTCAACCTGCTGCTGCCATCACTCCTACATGTGAGTAATGTCGAAGTGCGAGAGAACTCACACACACACAGTGTCTCTCTCTCTCTCTCTCTCTCTCTCTCTCTCTCTCTCTCACTGTCTCTCTCTCTCTCTCTCTCTCTGTCTCTGTCTCTCTCTCTCTCTCTCTCTCTGTCTCTCTCTCTGTCTCTCTCTCTCTCTCTCTCTCTCTCTCTCTCTCTCTCTCTCT
>ERZ1740065.753-NODE-753-length-18127-cov-5.185370_pt1 | contig 18127 bp, 13 predicted proteins | sample MGYA00581738_ERZ1740065 | MGnify/ENA primary metagenome ERZ1740065 (study PRJEB43018, sample SAMN04849749) | marine metagenome | isolation source: floating plastic debris | place: Pacific Ocean | collected 2008-09-01 | study: EMG produced TPA metagenomics assembly...
GTCACGGTGTGCTCCACCTGGATACGGGTATTCATTTCCATGAAGTAGAAGTTCCGGTGCTTGTCTACCAGGTACTCCACCGTTCCGACGCCTTCGTAATTGATGGCCTTTCCAGCCTGGATGGAGGCGTCCCCCATACGCTGGCGCAGGTCATCGGTCATAAAGGGCGAGGGCGATTCTTCCACCAGCTTCTGGTGACGCCGCTGGATGGAGCAGTCGCGCTCGGAGAGGTGGACCACATTGCCAAACTGGTCGCCCGCCACCTGGATTTCGATGTGGCGGGGTTCTTCGATAAATTTTTCGACGTAGATGCCATCGTTGCCAAAGGCGGCGCCGGCCTCTACCCGGGCCCGATCCCACTGGTCTTCAAATTCTTCGGGCTTCCAGACGATGCGCATGCCCCGGCCACCACCACCGGCGGTGGCCTTGAGGATGACGGGATAGCCAATTTCTTCGGCGATCTGGAGGCCCGAATCGAGGTCCTGGAGCAGGCCTTCCGAGCCCGGTACGACGGGTACACCGGCCTGGATCATGGTCTCCTTGGCGGTGATTTTATCCCCCATCTTGCGAATTTGCGAGGGGGTGGGGCCGATGAATTTGATGCCGTATTCGGCGCAGACCTCCGCAAAATCGGCGTTTTCGGCGAGGAAGCCGTAACCGGGGTGAACGGCATCGGCATTGGTAATCTCGACGGCGGCCATGATGCGGGGAATGCTGAGGTAGGATTCGGCGGAAGACGGGGGGCCGATACAGACGGCCTCATCGGCGAAACGCACGTGGAGGCTCTCGCGATCGGCGGTGGAGTAAACGGCTACGGTTTGGATTCCCATCTCCTTACAGGTCCGGACGATGCGCAGCGCAATTTCTCCGCGGTTGGCGATCAATATCTTTTTAAACATAGATTTTCTTTGGTTCAGCCGGGCGGCTCCGCGAGGGAGCGGCCGTTAAAAATTGGGAAAAGGCGAAATCGGGTTTAGGCTTTGGGGTCGACCAAAAAGAGGACCTGGTCGTACTCGACGGGAGAGGCATCGTCGATCATCACTTTGACGATTTTACCCGTTACTTCGGCTTCGATTTCGTTAAACAATTTCATGGCTTCCACGATACAGACTACTTCGCCGGCGCTGATGCTGTCGCCCACTTTTTTGAAGGGGGGCTTGTCGGGAGCGGAAGAGCGGTAGAAGGTACCGACCATGGGGGAACGCACCTCGAGGTATTGCTGATCGTTGGCTTCTTCGGCCTGGGGGCTGACGGCGGGCATGGACTCGGAGGGGGTGGGTACTCCCGTGGCAGCGGGAGCGGGTGCTACCGGCTGGACCGGCATCTGGGGCATCGGCGCTTGGATCGGAACGATCTGTTGGGGTGCCGATACGATTTGCTGGCTGGATTTGGCCCGGCTGTACTTTTTGGTGCGGATGGTGAGGTTGAACTCGCCATCGCTCATTTTGAATTCGGTGAGGTTGGACTTGTTGATGAGCTTAATTAGCTCCTGAATTTCCTTGAAGGTCATTGGCATAGGGCTATTTTTTTACGCGTTCTACGTAAGAGTTATTGCGGGAATCTACTTTGATCAGGTCACCGACATTGATAAAGAGGGGGACTTTTATTTCGGCACCGGTTTCGAGGGTGGCGGGCTTTTGGGCATTGGTGGCGGTATCGCCCCGGACGCCGGGCTCGGTGTAGGTCACTTCGAGTTCGATGTACTGGGGCAAGTCGATGGTCAGGGGGGTCTCCTTTTCAGCGTGGAAGAGGATTTCGATCTGCAAGCCTTCCTTGAGCAGCTTGGCGTTTTCGATCAATTCTTCCTGGATGGGAATTTGGTCGTAGGTTTCGTTGTCCATGAAGTGGTAGCCGGAATCGTCGCTGTACAGGAATTGGAACTTGCGACGCTCGACCCGTACGACACTGATTTTGTGCCCCGCGGGAAAGGTGTTGTCGATGACTTTACCGCTGGTCAGGCTTTTTAATTTGGTACGGACAAAAGCGTTGCCCTTGCCGGGTTTGACGTGCTGAAATTCGACCACGGAATAGATGTCGTGGTTGTAATCGATGCACAATCCGTTGCGGATATCTGAAGTATTAGCCATTGGTAATTAGAGAAGATTTATTTGAAAATCATGCAAAGATATCAATTTTGGGGATTTTCCCCGGGCCTCCACACGAATTCTGCCTTCCGTCCCTAGGCCTTCGCCGAGCCGTCGTAGGCCCAAACCAAATAGGTGGCCCCCCAGGTGAATCCTCCACCGAAGGCCGTTAGCACAATCTTATCGCCCTTCCGCAGTTTTTCCTCGTAATCCCACAGGCACAGGGGCAGGGTACCCGCCGTGGTATTACCGTAGCGATCAATGTTGATCATGACCCGCTCCAGGGGAAAATCCAGCGCATTGGCCACGGAATTGATGATCCGAATGTTGGCCTGGTGGGGCACCAGCCAGTCGATATCGTCCGTACTCAGTTCGTTGCGTTCCAGGAGCTCCTGCACCGTATGGGTCATTCCATTGACCGCATGCTTGAAGACGGTACGGCCTTCTTGGTACACAAAATGCTCGCGATTGGCCACCGTTTCCGCCGTTGCAGGGTGCAGGGAGCCCCCCGCCTTCATGTTCAAATAGTGACGGCCGTGGCCATCCGCTTTGAGTACGGCATCCTGTAGGCCTGGCCCCTCCTCATTCGCCTCCAGCATCACGGCTCCCCCGCCATCGCCAAAGATGATACAGGTAGCCCGGTCGGTGTAGTCGATGATGGAAGACATGACGTCCATTCCCACGACAATGACCTTTTGGTAGGTGGCGGATTCGATGAACTTGGCACCGGTAGAGAGGGCGTATAAAAACCCAGAGCAGGCGGCGCTGATGTCGTAGCCAAAGGCGTTTTTGGCGCCGACCTTATCGAGAATGGTGTTGGCCGTATCGGGGAAAACGCGATCGCCAGTAATGGTAGCGCAGAGAAGGAGGTCCACCTCTTCGGGAGCAGTACCGGGCTTTTCCAGGAGTCCTTTGACCATTTCTACTCCCATATCGGAGGCCCCCCAGCCCTCCTTGCGGAGAATGTGCCTTTGCTTGATTCCAGTCCGGGTGCGAATCCACTCATCGGAAGTTTCCACCATCGTTTCCAACTGGGCATTGGTCAGGATGTCTTCGGGCAGGTAGCCTTGTACGCCGGTGATTGCAGCTAGTTTTCGTGACATAGTCTAAAGTAAACGGTTAATTTTCAATGGCTTAGGTCTTCGCTACGCTGCTCGGCGCTCGGTGCCGCCAAAACGGCGTATCCCGGCCATTGGTACCTTTGTGCGTAGGACTGGCAAGGTAGGAAAAATACTGCACATACCTAGCAAGTGCCCTCATAAATCCCCGGGAAGCCGGGTGGGACTGGACCAAAATGTTAAATTATTTTTTTCCATAATATATCGGCATCATATTTGATTATTTTACTATATCAAGCTTGGAGAATTCCCCCTTTCCCAAACCATCCGAGCCAGCAAACCAAACAACATCGCTATGTTAAGACGAGTACTATTCCTACTCCTACTCCTACCCGGAGTGGCCTTTGCCAATCCCGATGCCGTTGAATTTTACCGAGGCAGCCTGGCCCGGGCCCAAGACAAGGCCGCCGCCGAGGGCAAGCTGTACCTGGTCGATTTCGTAGCCAATTGGTGTACGCCCTGCCAGTGGATGGACAAGCACACCTTTTCCGACCCCCGTATTGCGCAGTACCTCAATCGACACTACGTCCCGGTCAAGGTCGACATCGACGATTTTGATGGCTACGCTTACAAGCAGCAGTACAACGTCCGGGTACTGCCCACCATCCTGATTTTTAACGCTCAGGGCAAAGTGGTGGGGCGCTACCAAGAATCCATGGCGCCGTCCAAGCTGATCCAAGTCCTGGCCGAACACAACACGGCGGCCAATCGCAGCGCGAGCACCGTTCCGACGGCTCCCGTCATTACGCGGCCCCAGCCCCCAACCCTACAGGTCCGACCGAGTGCTTCCCCCAGTAGTTACCACTCCGATACAGCACCAAGCCTCCCCTCCAGCCCGGCCTCCCCAGTACGCCCAGCGGCAGCCCCCGCGCCGGCTTCCAGTACGGCGGCCAACAGCCTGTACCGCTTCAGCGCTCAGCCCCAGGCGGCGGAGGGTTACAGCGTCCAGGTCGGAGTGTACGGCACCTACGGCAACGTCCTGCGGGAAGTGGCCAAATTGGAGGGGCAATTTGCCGAACCCGTGGTGGTGCACATCGCGGACTTGAGCGGGCAAACCGTGTACAAAATCCTGGTGGGCGTAGCCCCGAACCGGGCGACCGCCGAATCCCTCCGCGATCGCTTACAAAGCGCTGGTTTTCAGGGCTTCATCAAGGATTTGGCCCAGATGTAAGCCCTTCACAAAAAATGGTGTTGCGCCCCAGCGTCACCCGATCGACTTCCCCAGGAGTTCGTCGGGCGATCTAATTCGTTCAATAATTGACAAATCCAGCCCCCATACGTACTAAAGAGCATGGTTTTTGCGTCTAGTATAAAGTCTTTTAGCCCCATTTTGGGTGTTGAAAGACAATGACCTATTTATCGCTGATCTACGAGAGAAAAATTCTAAATTCGCGGCGAGGCACCTCATGGCCTAAAAAGTAACCAATATGCCGTAAGTGGCACAATTAGCGGACTGGCTTGCTATCAAAGTTCGTGCGCTATCCCTATTTTTGCCTGATTGCACCATTATAGCAACTATTTGAAAATGAAGTGATTTAAACTTTTCTACCGATGATGTTAAAACGCATAATCCCACTGATGATCCTGCTCTTTACGCTCGCTCAGGTGCAGGCGCAGTATCCCGAAAAACTCCTGTTCAGTGGCCCCACCAACCTCAATAGCTCTCAGATGGTGTGTCCTCCCGGTGCCAATCCCGACGCGGGAACGAGTACCCAGTCGATCGACCAGGCGATTTTCCCCACCAATCAGTCCATTAACGTACAGTTTCTCTGCTTGGGCGATTCCATGCAGGTGCTTCATTTTGGGGGCGACCTCAGTGGCGATCCCACCCCCAGTACCCCGGGCGGCTTTAGCTACATCTTCTACCGCAGCCCCCCCAACGCCGCCTTCGACGGCCCCGATCTCAGCAATATCCTGATGGATCCCTGTCTCTACCCCAACCCGGGGGTCCCCCAACTGACCACCGTACAACCCAACTCCACGCCCATTACGTCCGACGGCAACGCCACCTTTTTCAACAACGGGGGGCTCCAATCCCTCGACGGTGGCGCACCGGTGTCGGTTTGGTTTGCGCCCTTTACCGCCGACTTCTGGCCCACCCTGCCCGGTCAGCAGGTGAGTGTGGAAAACGGAGGCGCCTGTATGGACGTCAATACCGCCGATGCTTTTAACGTCGTCTACCTCAATGCCATTACCATTTCCAACGTCAACAATAATGCGGGTGGAAACGGCTGCTCCGGCAGTATGACCCTCCGCGGGGGCTTGGCCGAATTTGCCGCCGGTGCGCCGGGTTCCGACAAGCTTTACGACATTACGATCACCAACGTGAGTGACCCCTCCATCGTCGGGATTCCCGATCTGGGCTGGGAACACGACGAGACCCTGGTGTTCCGCGTTCCCGAACCGGGACTGTACGAGATTGTGGTGGAAGATGGCGTGAGCTGCGGGGCGACCGCTCAGGTTATGATGGGCAGTTGTACCCCCACCAGCTTTATCTTACCCGATACCTTCGCCGTAGAAGGCAGCAACTTCTGCCTCCCCCTTTTCGTCGAAAGTTTCGTCGACATCTGGTCCTTTCAGATGACCCTCAACTGGGATCCATCCCTGTTTACCTTTAGCCCGCCCCTGATGGCTGGCGATTTGGACCCCACCTTTTTGCAGTTCAACCCCATCGGCCCCGGTCAGGTTCGGATCATCTGGTTCGAACCCAACGCGGGAACCACCCCGGTAACGCTGATGGACGGACAGGTCGCCTTCAAACTCTGTCTGGACGTGATCGGTAACCCGGGACAAAACTCGGACTTTAGCATCACGGCCAGCGACTTTGAAGCGGCGACGGGAGGGGGCTTTATTAGCTCCTCCGTACTGGTGGATGGCAATATCCTCATCATTTCCAATAATTTGACCCTCGACTTTACCAGTTGTGCCTCGCTTTCCTCGGCCACTACCGACGTGGGTTCCTTTACCTTTACCGTCACGGGGGGCGTCGCGCCCTACACCTTTGCCTACCAGCAGGTGGGCAATCCGGCCAATACGGGCACGGGAGTCATCCCCATTGGGGAAGACACGGGAGAGGTGACCGACCTGCCGCCCGGCACTTATAACGTGGAGGTCACCGACGCTACCGGAGAGGTACAGATCGCGATGGATACAATTGAGGAATCAGCCCCATTGGAAGAACAGATCAGTCCCTTATCCAATCCGACTTGCAGTGACAATACCGATGGCTCGGTCACCCTACAGCGAAACGGTGGGATTGGCCCCTTCGAAATTGCCTGGTCGACCGGAGCGATGAACGTCACAATGCTCAACAACCTACCCGCCGATACCTACACCGTATCGGTAACGGATGCCAATGGCTGTCTGAAAGAATCGACGCAACAGCTCTTTACGCCCCAGCCCCTGATCATCATGGATACCATCATCCAGAACGTCACCTGTACCGGTGGGCCTAGCGACGGTGGCATTACCGTTTTCCCCTCCGGTGGTCCGACCAACGCCTACACTTACCTGTGGGACAATGGCAATATGACCAGTTCGATCGACAACCTCCCGTCGGGAACCTACTGCGTGGACGTCACCTCGGGAACCTGTACCAGCAACTTCTGTTTTGAAGTCAGCGACCCGCTGCCGCCCACCATTACGGGAGGCGACAGCAGCGCGAGCAGCTGTCCGGGTGCCAATGACGGGGCCCTGACGGTACTCTTCGTACCGGGCTTTGGCCAGATTACCGACGCCGACATTCAGTGGTCCAACGGCGAGTCCGGTCCGACGATCAGCGACCTGGGGCCGGGGGATTACACCGTTACCATCACCGCCTCCGATGGCTGTACCGCTACCGAGACTTTCCGACTGGGCAGCGGCGGTTTTTCGGTGACCCTCAACGTCAGCACGCCCACTTGTTCTTATACACCCAATGGCTTGATTTCGGTAACGATTTCGCCACCGCCCGGCCCCGGTGACAACTATACCTTCCAGTGGTCCAATGGTGGAACGGGTTCGTTTATTTCCGACCTCACCTGTGGCGAAACCTTCTCGGTGACCGTTTCGGACGGCAGCAGTTGCCCCGGCTTTGTGGAATCGGTGGCGCTGGATTGCCCACCCGACATCCTGATTACCTTCGATCCGAACTCCATCCAACCCGTCCGCTGCTTTGGCTTGGAGCAGCCGCTGTGCGATGGGCAAGCATCGGTTATCGCCTCTTCGGGAACGACCAATTCGGGAGACTACACCTTCCAGTGGAACAATTCCCCCGATGCGCAAAACGGTGGCTCCCAACACACCGCTACCCAGCTGTGTCAGGGCTGGAATACCGTGACCGTTGCCGATCTCGATTGCTTCACCATGGACTCCGTCTTTATTCCCGCTCCCGAAGAACTGATGCTCAACCTGGACAGCAACCAGATTGAGCGTCCCAGCTGCTTTGGCGATAGCGACGGCAGCATCCGCGTGGCGGCTCAGGGTGGGACTTCGCCCTACACCTACGCTTGGAGCACGGGAGTACCTGGTCAGAGCATCACCGATCTGCCCCGGGGTGATTACACGGTGACCATTACCGACTTGGTCGATTGTATCCACACCGTCACCATTCCGCTGGACGAGCCCGAATTACTCGTCGCCTCGATCGATCCCAATAATACCAACGATGCGCTTTGCAACAATACGGAAGATGGCCAAATCGCCATTATCTGGACCGGTGGCAACCAAGGGCCCCTACAGTTCGACTGGTCGCCCGAGGTATCCAGTGGCCAATTGGCAACTGGTTTGGCGCCTGGCCTGTACAGCGTGACGATCACCGATCCCGAAGGATGTACCGCCGAAACCAGCCACGTAGTGGGCAATCCCCCACCGATCAATTTCGAATTGGAACCGGTGGATGAGCCCAACTGCTTTGGCGAGACGACGATCATTCGGGTCGCCTCGGCTTCGGGGGGTAGTGGTGGTCCGAACAAGAAAAACTTAGGGCTAGCCAAAATAGACATCAACGCACCCGTCCGGGAAATCACTGGACAAGTGACGGACAAAGTAATCGACGACAGCCAGTGCTCGGCGGATACCAACATCATCGTCAACCAACCGCCCCAAATCATCGTTGACCTGGGCCCCGAATTACAAGAAATCGAATTGGGTTCGAGTTACACCATCAATGCCTCGATCACACCGCGCAACGTCGCGCTGGAAGCCTTGGTGTGGACCCCCAGTACCGAGCTGATTTGTCGGGACTCCATCAATGGAAACGGTGCCCTGTGCGATGAAGTAGAAGTGGCTCCACTGGCGACGACTACCTATACGCTTACCGCGATTGACCAGAACGGTTGTGAGGGAACGAACAGCATTACCATCGACGTCGATAAGAACCGCAACGTGTACATTCCCAACGTCTTTTCTCCAAATGGCGATGGGGTCAACGACTTCTTCCAGGTCTTTGGGGGTGTCGGGGTACTGCAGGTCAACTACATGCGGGTATTCGATCGCTGGGGCGCCTTGATGCACGAGGCCACGGATTTCCAGCCGACCGATGGGGACTTGACCTCGGCCTGGAACGGCACCTACCAGGGTCGCCAGATGAATCCGGGGGTCTACGTCTACCTGATCGAAGTAGAGTTTATCGACAATACCGTACTCTTGTACCGGGGTGATCTTACCCTGCTGTACTAAGGGTTGGAAATTGGGAAAAAATAAACGCGAAAAGCGGTAGCAAAGTACCGGGTCCTAGGCGGGGTCCGGTACTTTTGGTAGGGCGATAAAGAAAGTAGCTCCTTGGTTGACTTCCGACTCGATCCAGATACGGCCACCCAGCCGTTGCATGATTTTCTGACAGATGGACAGACCAATTCCCGCCCCCTCGTAACGAACCCGCGTGTGGAGCCGCTGGAAGATCACAAAGATGCGCTCCTGGTACTCCGGCGCAATGCCAATGCCATTGTCCTTGACACTAACGATGACTTCCTCTTCGGCCTCCACGGCCCCCAAGTGGACGACCGGCTGCGTTCCGGGCTTGCGGAATTTGATCGCGTTGCTGATCAGGTTTTGGAACAATTGGATGAGCAGGGATTGGATGGAGCGGACGGTGGGCAATTGGGGGATATTGATGACGGCCTCGGTTTCTTCGATGCTAACCCGGAGGTTGATGACGGCCAGTTCGATGGCGTCGTTGAGCCGCACCTCTTCAAATTCTTCATCCGTCTTTCCGATGGTGGCGTAGCGCAGCAGGGCATCGAGCAAGTTGTTCATCCGATTGACCCCCTCGCTCACAAAGTCAAAATAACTCTGCGAATCCTGATCAAAGTCCTGGCCGTGGCGTCGGAAAATGAGCTGGGTATAGCTCCCGATCATGCGTAGGGGTTCCTTGAGGTCGTGGGAAGCTACGTAGGCAAATTGGCGGAGTTCTTCATTGGCCTGTAGCAATTGGGCATTTTGCTTGACGATCTGGTCCTTCTGTTCCAGTAGGAGGGCCTGCAGTTGGTTTTCCTTGGTCAGTTGCTCGATTTTGCTTTGCTTATCCTTGATCGAGTACTGGACTTCGAGGTCCATCACCTGGCGGTCGAGGCGTTCCTTGGCAAAGGTTTCCTGAGCGGTGGAGTAGATCAATTGGTACTGGAGGGCTTTTTCGTAATCCCCCAGTTGTTGGTGGATTTTGGCCAGCAGTTGGTAGCCGCGGATTTCGTTGGCCTCGTCGTTGCGGCGTTTGGCCGCCACGATGCCCTGGCTGGTGAGGATGATGGCCCGCTCGTAATCTTCGCGGAGAAAGTGGATATTGCCCAGGTTGAGGAGATTGATTTCCCGTCCGTTGACATCGCCCAATTCCTGGATCAATTCCTGAGCGGCATTGGCCAATTCCAGGGCCGCGTCGAGCTGTCCCAGTGCGGTCTTGTTGCGACTGATCTGCGCCATCGAAAGCGCCATCATTTCGCGGTACTGCGCCGATTCGGCTACCTCCAGGGATTGTTGAAAATATTGCAACGCCTCCTGATAGCGATCGAGTTCGTAGTAAACATTGCCCACGTTATTGAGGACGATGGCGCGGTTGTTGGCCTCCAGGACGTCGCCGTATTCGCTCAGGGCGGTGAGGTTGCGGGAAAGGGCTTCTTCGTAATTGAAGAAATGCGCGTAGATCGTTGCAATGTTGACCAGGCAGCGGCCCGCTACCCGGCGGTACTGGATGGCTTTGCTTTTGTCCAGCGCCTCCAGTAAAAACTGCATGGCCCTCTTGTAATCGCTGAGGGTACCGTAGTACACCGCCAGGTAGTTTAAGGCATCTAGCTCTTTTTCGACGTCGCCCCAGCGTTGGCTCCCCTCCAGCAAGGGCTGGCAATATTCGAGCATACTGGCGTAGTCCTGCCGCTTGAGACAGATTTGGGTGAGCAGGTGGTAAGCTTCGGTACTCAGGTAATGGTATTCGCTGGTGCTGGCTTCGATTTCGCGGAGGCAAGCTTCGGCCAGGGCTTGCGCCTTTTTGTAGTCGCTACGCAGAATGGCGAGTTGACTTTCGGCACAGCGACTCAGGATACGCCCCCGGCGGTCCTTGGCCGCTTCGGCGTAGGCGGCCGCTTCCCCAAAACAAGCTTCGGCCTCCTCGTAGCGGGCATCGTTTTGATAGGTCTCCCCCAGGGCCAGCAGGATATCGAGGGTGTGTCCGTTTTGATAGGGGGCCTGGTTGTGGCTCCGGGCGGATTGGAGGTAAGCCAGGGCCTTTTCCTGATGTTCGGGATGGCCCGAATAACGCGCTATGGTACGGTGGCACCGCCCCAGCAATAGCTCGGCGTGGATGAGGCTAGGCTGATGATTGTACTGCTTGGCCAGCAGCAAGGTCCGTCGGGCAATTTCGATGGCGTCCTGAATGTTCCGTCGGGCAAATTGCTCGGTACCTTGGTGCAGTAGGGCACGTATTTGTTCTACACTCATTGTTTTTCCACTTCTTTTTCCACTTCTTTTTCCACGGGAGCCGGGGCTTGATTTTCTCTCTCCGTATCTACCGTACCTTTCAAGTAAAGCTGATGGGTACGGGGCCGGGCGTTGGTCACTACCGCAATCTCGTTTTTCTGTCGCCCCAGCTTGCCCTTGCTGTCGAAGACTACGGCGATCTGACCCGTTTCGCCGGGGGCAATCGGGACGAAGGGGTAGGAAGGCTGGGTACAACCGCAGGAGGCTTTGACGTCGGTGATGAGTAGATCGGCGCGGCCGGTATTCTTAAAGTTAAAGGTGTGCTGCACTTTGTCTCCCTCCATAATCACGCCATAATTGTGAACGGTCTCGGCGAAGGATACCCGAGCGTAGCGACCTTGCTTTTTGCGCTTGTTCTTCACCGGAGCTTTTGCCTCTTCCGCCGGAGGGGGCGCCGGTGGCGTAGTCGTCGCCACGGTTTGAGCCGTGGGTGCGGGGGAGGCCAAACTGTCCGTCACCACCCGGGCCCCTTCTACGGGCGCCGCCGCGGTGCCTTCCTCAACTGCCAGGTCCGCACCGAGGGCGGGCGCCTCTTCGACCGTATCGGCGGTGGGTTCGGTAGTACAGGCCGTCAGCGAGACCGCGAGTAGAACAAAAATCGCTAAACGGGATGGGAGGTTTGACATGAGAACGGTCTTTGGTACAGCGCAAATTTAGGGAAAAGACCGTGATTTTTTGCAGCGATTTCCCCAAGCACACCACCAAAGCCGGCGTACCAAGACCGTCAGCGGAACTAGCGGATCACGGAGAGACTCCCGACCGCCACCAGTTCTTCTCCCCGGCAAACGTGCCGTACGCGGTACAACAAGACGCCGGGATTGATCTCCTGACCGTCAAAGGTACCATCCCAGGCTTCGAAAGGATTGTCGGTAGAAAAGACGCGACTGCCCCAGCGATCGAAGATCTCAAAGGACAGCAAATCGTCGATGGCGTTGGGGTTGCTAATGCCAAAACCATCGTTGAGACCGTCATTGTTGGGAGTAAAGGCCTTGGGCAGGTAAACGATGGAACAGTCGAGCTCGTCGGGATCGAGTACGGTGATCCTCACCGAATCCACGGCCTCGCAATTGGCCTCGGCCAGATTGAGGCGGTAGGTGGTGGTGACGGTGGGCGACAGGGCGGGCGTTCCGGCATTGATGTCGCTCACGCCGGCCGCGGGCGACCAAACGAAGTCCTCGGCGCAGGTACTGGTGAGGCCAATGTCGACCGAATTACCGATAAAGATAGTGGTATCGCGATTGGCGATTTGATCGGGATTGACAAAGAGGGCGTCCACATCGCGCTGGCTGAGGGCGCGGCGGTAGATCACCAGCTCGTCCAGGCTACCGGCGTAGCGCTCCTCACAGATCATACTGGCCACGGTGAGGCCCGCCGAATTCGTCAGGTCGATAATTTTTGGGGCTTGCTTTTCGTCCCGCAGGCTACCATTGAGAAAAAGCCGCGAGGTAGCCCCTTCCCGCACCAATACGACGTGTTGCCAACAGCGACCCGGATCCAGGGCCATTCTCACCGTCCCGTTGATGCCCGTATCCTCGGACAGGGTGGCCGTGAGGACGTTGGAACCGGGATTGTAATCGATGGAAAAGACGTGAAAATCGTCGCAACCCAGGTCCCGTTTGGAAAAGATATTGTTGATGCTCGTGCTAAAACCGGGTTTGAGGTAGAAGCTCATCGAGAAGTTGGTCACGCTAAAAATGTTGGAGGGAGTATTCAGGAAATTCAGCTGGTTGGCATTGCCATCAAAAACCAGGGAATTACCACCGTTGATTCCACAATCCGTAGGATCGCATTTGACGTCACCGGTATTGGTGATATTGACGTTACCAAAATCCGAGGCGATGATGGCGGTGGTATCGATCAGGGCACAATCGTCGAAGGAGAAGTAGGCTTCCAGCCCTTGTTGGGGGATCTGTGCTTGTGATTGGAGGGCCAGCAAGGTCGTCAACAAGAAGGCAAGACAATATTTCATCACGTGGGTGGATTTTTTAGATCACATTACAACAAAAGCCGTTCCGTTGCGGTGCGCGAAGGCGCCACGGCCAATATTCGATGTATAAACGCAAGAAAGGGGGCAATATTTTACCCAAAAAGGTTCCCCATATCGCCCATTCCGGGAGGCAGCATGTCCTTGAGTAGGCTCTCGGTTTCGGCCGCCTCGGTTTCGGCCGCCCGGGCCAGGACCCGGTTGATTCCTACCAGTAGGAGGTCTTCCAATTGTTCCAAATCCTCAGGATCTAGCTTGGTCCGATCCAACTGAACGTTGGTAATTTCCCGATTGCCGTTGGCCGTGATGCGTACGGCGCCATCACCCACTTCTTCTTCCACCGTTAGCTGCGCCAATTTTTCCTTGAGGGCCGCTTGCTTGGCCTCCATATCACCAAAAAGATCTCCAAACATGGTACGTTATTTTTTTTGAGCAGCAAAAATAAACAGATTCTAGGAAAAACAATCCTGTTCGGCCTTTTCGATGGGAAAGTGTTGGTAAAGCGCCTTGACCTCCGCTTCGCTGAGGGGCCGGTCGTAGACCCGCAGCTCATCCAGAACGCCCTTAAAGCGGCGGGCACCACCCCGGTCGACACAGGGACTGTTGGCAAAACTCAGCAGTGCCTCGTTGGAAATGTCGACCCCACTACAGCGTCGGCTCCGGCGCACCAACTCCCCATTGATGTAGGTATAGGCACTGAAATCGCGACGGACGAGCACAAAATGCTGCCAACCCGCCGCACTCAGCTCGGGCGACAGTTCGGGAAAATCCTTGGCGGGCGTCTCGTGAAAATCGGTATCGACCTGATTGAGGTTCTGGTCCAGTTGGATATCGAGCATGTGCTCCTCATCGCACTCGACGCGTTTGGAAAGCATGCTCTGGGGAAAAATCGTGTACTGGTTGGGTTTGAAGTAAAAACTGAGGGTAAAATCGCTGGTGGTAAAATAGCGATTGACCGCCCCGGTGAAGGTCACGAAGCTTTGGTTGCCATCGAACAAGAGCCCATCGTCCTCAATGCCACACCAACAACCGACATTGCCGTACAGGATGCCTTCCGAGCCACCGCCCGAATCGTCGCGGGCATCGCAGCGATTGAAGGAGTAGTAAGCCACCAAGCCCTCCTCCAAAGAGAACTGGGGGCTGGGCCCCATCTGGCTACTGATTAAAAGGAAGGGGAAAACGAGGTAAAAGGCGTAGTTCATGGTCGTACAATTCGTGGTGTAAGGTTTTGGTCGCGGTGGGTGGTAACCTAAAAATTATAGCCTTTTTTCGGGAAATATTAATGGGGTGGGGGGGCGGTAAGCGGGTGGCTAGCTGGTGGGTTGGAAGAGGGTAACGACGTAAAAACTATAGAACATCAGCAGGAGAATGCCCTCCCAGCGGGTGATCTTTTTGTTGTTGGCCATGATCCCGAAGAGGATGGTCAGAGCGATCATCAGGGGGAGGCTGAAGGCGAGAATACCCATGGGGATGGTCAGCGTTCCGAAGAAGGAGGGGATGGCCATGACGACGTAAGTATTGAATACATTGGAGCCCAGGACGTTGCCCACCGCGATGGAGGCCTTTTTCTTGCGGGCCGCACTAACGCTCACGATCACCTCCGGTAGCGAGGTACCCAGCGCCACCGCCGACAGGGCGATGACTTCCGGGTCGATCCCGGCGAGTTGGGATAATCCGCTGATGGCCTTGATCGTATAATCGGCGCCCAAGTAGACAAAAACACCACCGAGCAACAGCATCCCGTACTGCCGCCAGCCTACACTGGGGCGTTCCTTGTCCGTTTCTTCTTCTTCCGATTTGAAGGAGTAAAATAAAAAGACGACGATACCCACCGAAAAAAGGATGGCTTCAAAGATCGAAAAGTGGCCATCGAGTAGGACGAAATACAGCAAAAAGGCCGATCCCCACAAATAAGGCATGTCGATGTGCCAGATGTTGTACTCCAAGTTGATGGGGTGGGCAATGATGGCTACGATGCCGAGGACCAGGGCGATATTGGTGACGTTGGACCCCACCACATTGCCAATCACGATTTCGGAGTCGCCCGAAAAAACGGCGGCGATGGAGGTGGCCAATTCGGGGAGGGAGGTACCGAAGGCGACCAGGGTCAGACCGATGATAAAGGGCGAGATTCCAAAAGAAAGGCCGATGGCCTCCGCGTAGTCGATGAACCAATCGGAAGCCTTGAGTAGTACGGTCAGACTAACGGCGAAGAGGCCTAGATAAGTGAGCAACTCTATACCCATAACAAAAACGCCCGATTTTTTCGGGCGCTGCAAATGTACGCTTTTTTGCAGGTATTCTCCCAAAAATTACGCCGAGGGGCCCAATTTCAACTTTGGTGCTGGGGAATTTTTCGACAAAAATTAGCTCGCCCCAGCTCCCCTCACCAGAGTGGGGCGAGTACCCCCTACCGCGACCACAGGTCCTGCTCGAAGTTGAAAATTTCCTGCTTCCGCTTATCCGCCTCGTGCAACAGGTCCACTCCCTGTAGGTATTCGCGCAGTGCGCGATCGTGGATATTGGACGTTTTGTAAATGGTGCTGCTAAAAAAGCGCAACTCCATCCAATCCTCCCAGCTCAAGGTGGTACTGTCGTTGCCGGGGATGTAGACTTTGAATTGGGCCAGGTACTCCCGGATACTGGGGTAATGCACCCAGAACAAAGGGCGCTCGTAGCGAAAGTTACCATGGTCATCAAACACCTCGATCAGAGGGGCGATGCCAATGATGCGTACCTGGAGGGCAGAACGCTGCTCGTCAAAAAACCAGACCTCTTTGATCCGGAAGCGCCGCACCTTTTCGTAGTCGATTTCGTCGATCGCCACCCGTAATTCTCGGGCTTGGGTCACGGGGTTGATCACCTCAAAGGTATCCCGTCGGAAGAGGATGCCGTCCAGGTCGCTCTTGTCGAGGGGAAAAGCAAAAGAATCGTCCTCGGCGCTGTAGAGGGTCAGGTCCCCGTTGAGGGCCCCCTCGGCCAGCAGTCCGAAAAAGGGTTGGACGGGATAGGCGAAGGGCAGGTTCATCTTCTCCCGGACGTCGAGCACCCGCCAGACGCGTTCCTCCCAAAAGATATCCCCCTCCCGCACCGGAGGGTAAGCCAAGACCCGCCTTTGGCTCACCAATTTTCGCTCGACGATGTCATCGAGGGGTTGGGCCTCGGCGGCCCCGCAGAACAAAACAAAAAACAAAACCAAGATGGAATACTTCATGAAATTAATTTTAAAAAGACACTCCCCAGCTCGTTAGACTTGTATCACCACCTACGAGCTCCTTCCTCTCGAAGTGTGGGGAGTGCCGTATGATTTGGAATGAGTTATTGGATTTTAAAGACGAGCCCGTTGAGTTTACGGGCGTACTGGTCACCGGGGCATTTCGCCCGCACCCGATCGAAGTAGTAGGTATCCCCGCGTTGGGCCTGGTCGACCAGACGCCGGGTGCGCTCCCCGAAGTTGCCCCCCCGATTCTGCGCATCGAAAACATCGCCGTTGCGTTTGACTCGGGTCAGCAAAAAGCCCTGGATCGCGCAGTGGGCGTCGAAGTCAAAATTTTCGAGGTGGGGATAGATTCGCTCGTAGATTTTAAAGGCATTGGGACTGAGGTTTCCCGTGGTTTTATCCCCCAGTTTGGCGATGGGAGTGGGAATGGGTTTGACGCGGTAGCGGAAGGGCGTGGGGTCCAGACCGCCCCCCGTCACCACAATCCGGGTTTCCCCAGTAGCGCGGGGCCGGACGATGTATTGGCCATTGGCCTGGCGCTCCAAGTCCGCCCCCTCGGCCCGTACGCGCACCTCGTCCGAGGGCACCCCAGCGGCCGAGACGGATAGTGGATTGTCGACCCCCAGGTAAAAGACGTTCATCTTGTCCGCTGCGGTGGTCACCGAGCGTTCCCCCACCTCGTAGCGGAGGCGTTGGCGATAGGTCTTGACCGCCCCCGAACGCGGGTCGCGGGCGCTGACCTCCACCGCCAGGTCGTGCGATCCCAACTCATCGGTTCGCCGCTGGTAGATGGCCTTGCCATTGCGAACGGTCAGGGGCCGCCCGTTGACGCGGACGCTGATATTGTCGGTGGTGGAGCTGTAGGCCCCCAGAAAAATTTCGGCCCGCAGCTCTTCCCCCCGGATCACGTAGTTCTTATCGGCTGCCACGATGGCGGCGTATTCATCGTGGATGGGTTGGGCGGAGATTTTGGCGGCCAGGTGGTTGAGCAGGGCCGTTTCGCTGAGGCGGGCGTCGCTTTGGAATTTACTCAGCAGGGGGAGGACGGCGGCGAGGGGCATTTGGCGAAAGTGGTAATCGGCCCAGTCTTTTTTGTCCGAATCGGGGGGAATGGCGTCGATTTTGAGAGGCAGCTTGGCCGCCAATTGTGAGCGGAGGCTCGTATCCGGGAGGAGGGCGAGGAGGCCTTCGCGGAGCTGGAGCACAGAGTCGCGCAGTTGGCGGCCCAGCCCTTCGTCCACCAGAAGGCGGGTGGTGGTATTTTTGTCGGTTTTACCCTTTAGCTCCTGGTTTTCGTCCCGCCCCCCGGTAGCTTCGATGAGCTGGGTTTTCATAGCTTCGAGATAGGTACAAAAGGCCGCCGTGTATTGTTGGATGCGTTGGGCATCAGCAGCTTCGGCGGCAAACTGTGGGTAGGCGTCGGCTTGTTGGCGAATCGACTCCAGGAGGCTGGCGTTGGAACGCCCCACGAGTGCTTGGCTTTCGGTGATGCTCCGGTCCATACTCAGAAAGGCATTGAGAATTTCGGCGGAAACGTTGAGGGCTAAGATGGCCATCAGTACGATATACATCAAATTAATCATCAACTGTCGAGGTTCCCGAGGTAATGACATAGGAATACTGTTTTTTAAAGGGTGATGAAATCCGTTAAAAATGCAAGGGTACTCGTGCTCTTCCGGGGGAAGAGGGCGGAGGGGCCAGGATTAAAAAGTAAGTCTAGCGAAGTCGATACGAGAGGTGCTTTTTAGCTTATTGAAGTAGCCTTAAAGTCCAGACG